>JAEEGJ010003805.1_pt1 | contig 54784 bp, 42 predicted proteins | sample 8958761 | NCBI WGS metagenome assembly JAEEGJ01 (sample SAMN16246546, study PRJNA631951) | gut metagenome | biome: gut microbiome; feature: rumen; material: RS-attached | host: Bos | place: Iran: Karaj | collected 2018-10
AAAGTGATTTTTTCTTTGTTTAAAAGAACAATCTCTTTATCTTTGCAGCGTGAGCGTAAAAAAGACATGTGAATATATGCATAGACAATTTATGAGAGTTCTTCTGGTGGATTTGTTGATGTCGTTAGTAGTGACATCTTCATTGTATGGTCAAAAACTGGAGTGTAATCAGATGGTGGTATCGTTGAGGCCCCAATCCTTTGGTAACGATTCAATAATGAATTTGCACGTTGAGCTTGACCTTGACACTCATCAGTCATCTGACACAATTATGCTTTTTACTAATGTGAGAATCGGCGAACCATCTATAGAAGGAAATGGAATGCTTGCCCCTTCTTACATCAAAGCTTATGACTATTACAACAAGGAGAAGACGTTCATAACGACATATAAGAACGAAAGCGGTTCTGCACCTTTTTCGGATAAACAAATCATCACGGTTATGAAAGGGGATGTCGCTCGAATTAAGGTAGAATATGACGTTATGGGTACTTTTTTCTTTTTTGATCCCATTAAAGAAAACAATAAGGATGACAGGACTCTGATCTATGCATATTGTTCAGAAGAAGAGTCTGTATTCCCTACTAATGTGTTTGTTAAGGATATTCTCGTGGAGGCACCAGATAGTTTTTATGCCTTAAAAAGTATCAAAACCTCTGGAAATGAAGAGAGCCGGATATACATAGCTTTTGTTAGCAAGACCTATGTTGAGCCCGATACAATGAAAACGGGAAATCTGAGCTTGACCTTTTACAATATGAAAGGAGATAAACCAACTCTTAAAAATGCAGTAACACGAGCAATGAACAAACTGAGCAGCATAGCACCTGTAAATGGCGATTTGGATATCCTGCGTGTATTATACCGTTCAGGGAATTGGCTTGCTGGGCATTCTTTGGGCAGATTCTGTATCCTCGACAAGGATATGAAGTATGAGTCTTGTGTTCATGAGATACTTCATTCTATATTTGATAACCGTGTATCTCCTAACACAAAAGGACGATATTTTGTAAGCGAGAGCCTCATTGAGTGGCTGGCTCAGTATCTTAATGAAAAAAAGGACACCACAAAATGGGGCGAAAGACCTCAGATAAGTATCTATGATTTGGAGTCTGACGATACTCGTACAGCTTGTTTAATATACGGATATGGTCCAGAGTTACTGTATGAGGTTGCAGATCAGGTTGGGATGGAGCCCTTGGCTATGAGCATCATCGAATTTATGTTGGATAATAAAGGCAAGGAGATAGACTATAACTCTTTTATCTCTTTTATGAGAGGACGGTTGCCTGGAAATGTCGTAGACATGCTTGATAGGAAGGTTAGAAAAATATAAATGATTTCAATCGGAACGAAATCATGCGAAAACGTTCCAATAAGGGTTCTGAATATCTGATAAAACTAAAAGATTCGTAATTTGCTGTCACTTTTTGCCTTGCTGCCACCACTTATAAGTGTCTTGTATTAAGCAGTTTATGTGTAAAGTGACAGCAAAACAGAAAAATACCGATTATTTTCACTAATGAGATTCTTTCGGATTTGTTCATAGGCTCTCATCTGTTTTTTATGAAGAGTTATTTCATACCGACGTCTGATTATATGTCTCAAAAAGCCGTTTTATGTTTCTTCTTGTTTCATTTTGCTTCAGTGAAACAAGATGAAACAAGTATTTCTTGGTTAAAAGGAATTATTTGCTTATTTTTGCAACGCAACCATATATCATACAAATCATTAAAAAGGTGTGCTAATGGATCAGGAAAAAAGCGTTAAAGAAACTTTTGCAGAGTATCGGTTCAAAGTGCTGAATTCTGTAGTGAACAAATGGCCAATGGCGATGAGAGTGCTAACTGGGGCCCGAGACAATGGGATGCATGGGCTGAGCTCTGGGAGAAGAACTGTTGGGATTAAAAAATATTTGTGATTTGTACGTCAACTACAAAAATAGTTGACGTACATTTAGAACCTCAATGAATATGAAACATACTTTCTTGTTTATATTATCTCTTTGTTTGACTTTAAATGTTAATGCGCAGGAGACTCATGTAATAGAGCCAGCTATACTCGAAGTACGATATGACTCATGGCAGAAGGATTGTAGCGATTCTTATATTCTTAGGACAGGAAAGACGGCTAATCAGTTTTTTAGCTATTACCAAAACAGAACTGACAGCTTGTTGAATACAGATGATACAACAATGGATATAGCTCTGAATGAGTTTTTTGCGTCTGTGAGTAAAGAGGCAGGCAAGTCTGAACAGCTAAAAGGCAGCACAATTAGCAGAGAGAAGCTTTATCAAGACGTGAAAACAGGGAAATTGGCTCTTTATAGCGGTTATTCGGATGCCTATTATACTTATGAGGAAGATATTCCTCAACAAGAATGGACTATCAATATGGATTCTGTAATGACAATCTTGGGACTAGAATGCCATAAAGCCACAACAAAGTTCAGAGGGCGTGTTTGGGATGTTTGGTTTACTGAAGAAATTCCTGTTAGTCTTGGTCCTTGGAAACTTGGCGGCTTACCTGGTCTTATTCTCAAGGCTACGGCCGATAGTGACTTTATCAGACTCACAGCTATAAATATTAAGAAGGATGGCATTAATCCCGTAACATTCTATAATTGGGGTGATGAAAAATACTATCACATGACAAGAGAGAAATTCCTAAAGTACAAGAATCGCCCAAGAACCATACCTCGGGTGAATAAAGTCTTACCAGCAGAACCATATATAGAATTGGAATAGTCAAAATAGGAATGAGACGTTGCCTTATAATTATATTATACAGTCTTCTTCCGCTCATGGCATCGGCGCAGATGCGGATAACGGGAATGGTCACCGACAGGAACGATGATCCGTTGACGGGAGCCATCGTTCAAGTACGTAGCAATGCAACAAATAAGATGATAGGATTCTGCAAGACCGATAGTAAAGGCATGTTCTCCATCGAAGCGGTAACAGAAAGCTATCTTGAAGTCTCGATGCTTGGTTTCAGGAAACAGCGTATTCACAACCTTTCGGACGAAAGATCACTACGAATAGTGATGCAGGAAGAGGCAATAGCCCTGAAGGAAGTGACTGTCAAGGCAAGTAAGGTGCGTGAGCATGGTGACACATTGACATACAATGTGGCGACTTTTGCCGATCAAAATGATCGCAACATTGGCGACGTACTCTCCCGTATTCCCGGCTTTGAGGTGAACAAGCAGAACGGACAAATCAAATACGAGGGTAAGCCCATCAGCAAGTTCTATATTGAGGGGCTGGATATGTTGGGTGACAAATACGGTGTAGCTACCAATACTCTGCCGCAGGTAGATATCGGTTCTGTGCAGGTCATGAGAAATCACCAGCCCATTCGTGTGCTTGAGGATTTTACTTATACCGACGAGGCTGCAGTGAACATCCGCATGAAAGAGGGGGCCAAGAACCATTGGGTAACATCATTCAATGGTGGGGCCGGTATCAGCCATCGTACTGGATTATGGAAATTCGAGGGCTTTGGCCTACGCCTCAAGTCTGATTTCCAGACCATGCTCACTTACAAAACCAATAACATGGGACTGGATATCAGCAAGGAAACAACGAGTCTTTTTAATTTCGACGAATCGGAAAGCAGTGGTGATTATATTCAGCTGTCACCGCCTACGACACCCAATCTTGCCGAAAGCCGTACCCTGTTCAATCGCAGCCATGCTGTCACGCTCAACACACTGAAACGGTTTAGTGAGTCATCACAGATGAACATACAGGTAATCTATAATAACAATCGAGAGACGGCAGAGGGTGAAAGGCGCACGGAGTATTTTCTTCCCTATGGAAACCGCATCATCGACAATCGTAAGGGCTATCTACAAAAGGATAACGAACTCTATGCGCTGATGAAGTATGAGCGTAACAGTACCAATCAATATCTGAAAAACTTGTTGTCGGGCGATTTTACTTGGAGCCGTCAGTGGCTTAACGAGATTGGAAGTGCAAACCACAACCAGTTTGCTCGCAAGCCCGAATACGACATTAAGGACAATCTGTATATCATCCGCAAGTACGGCAACCGCCTTGTGTCGTTCTATTCCAACAACCGCATCATCAGCCGTCCGCAGTCATTGTTCGTAGATTCACTTCATCAGTACGTCAGTAGTCAACGATACGGCACCGATACCTACGCTATGGGTGGCGTTAAACTTGGACGTTTCAGCCTTTCGCTCAAAGCGGGTGTGAATGCAGCTTTGCACCGCATAGAGTCTGACTTAACAGGACTTCCCGATACTATCGGATTGTTGGCGGATAACAGCTGTTTTTCTTTCATCCGGTTATACGTACAACCGAATCTGACTTACAAGACGCACGATGTCAGCGTGGAACTCAGCCCCACAACAGAATACCTCTATGAATATACCTCTGACTTTGGCCAGCCCCCTCACAAGGGGTTTCAAATCTCGCCAGACCTCAGTGTCAAGTGGTATGTCACACCTCGCCTGCGTCTTTTATTAGGAGGTTCTGCCTCTGTGGAGCCTTTGGATGCCAGTCGTTTCTACCATTCACTGATATTGCAGGACTTCCAGTATATCAACCGAGGCTATGCGGGATATCAGCACAGCCATACGCAGGCTATCCGTAGCGGCATCAACTATAATGATGCACTGAAAGCCCTGCACACCATCTTGACCGTATCGCGTACTTTCAGCACCTCGCCTTATACACCGACACGCCTGTTCGTAGGCGATTATATCATCCTCTCTGCTGTAGAGCAGGAAAGTAAGTCGGACTCTTGGCAAGCCAACCTGATAGCCAGTAAAGGCATCAACCTTTGGAATGGTGTTGTCAATCTTCGAGCCTTGTATCTCAATAACGATGCCTCGATGCTCCAAAACGGGATAATGACTACCTACAATAGTCAGATGTTCAACATCCGCACAGGTCTCGACTTCTCATTATGGAAGGACATGCACCTGCGCTATGGTTTCACGTTCAATCAGGACCGTATGAACGGACGGAGCAGCGAGAACCAACAGGGCTTGCTCGGAATTGGTCGAGCTGTGACGGACGAAGGTAAAGCCAAAATCCAATCGATGGATTATATGCAAAAGATTGACAGCTGGAAGCAAGATCTCTCCATCGTTATTCCTGTCAGTCCGTTCATCATTGACCTTCGGGGTGAGTATTACCGCAACGAGATTACCAGTGGTAATTACAAAGACTTCTTCCTGGCCGACATCAAAGCCAGTTACAAATCAAAGCGTCTTGATTTCACTCTCTCGCTCAATAATCTGCTGAATCGTGACACCTATTCATATGTCATCACCAGCGACCTTACCAGCAGTATCTCTGTCAATCACATTCGTGGACGTGAACTGGTAATGAGTGTGTTTATTAATCCGTAAGCGCTTGTCTGTCGTCTCAAAATGCGTTGCGCAATGGTGTTGCAAGAATGCAATGGGTTAAAAAACAGGAGATTAACTATCAAAAAACCATATAATCGCAGATTTGCTTTTGCGACGCATTTTTCTTGGTTTATAAATATTATCAGGTTAAATTTGCAGCGCAATTGCAATGAGTTTATATCTGCAAAGTGCAGAAAGTTTGGCATTAAAAAATCAAACCGTTATTACTAATTTAACCATTTTATTAATTATGAAATCATTAAAGATGAATTCGCTTTCACAGAATGCTTTGGAAGCAAGAGAGATGAGAGAACTCGTAGGTGCTGGACCCGCTTGTGGTTGTGGCTGTAACGGACCTTCTTCAACTTATGACAATGGTACTGCTAACCATGCAGGTGGTAAACACTCAAAGGGTAGCATGACAGAACAGGTTTGGTTCCTGGACGAAGTTGTTTGCAGACCATAATAAATGTAGTCTATAAAAACTACGACCAACCTTAACCGCTAATGGTGTTGGACGTGTTGCCATGGCCAATGCCATTAGCTTTAGATATAACGGGGATGAAACAATTAATACCAGAGAATATTAAGGAATATCTTGCCAACACACCGCAGATAACCTTTGAGATTACCGAAAGATGTAATCTTTCATGTGTTTACTGTGGCTATGGTAAATTTTATTCTGATAAGGATGCGCGTTACGATAGGATGCTTGACACTCAGAATGCTATCGCATTTCTCAAGTATATAAAATCGTTGTGGGATAGCGGTTATCAGGGCGCAGAAGCAAACATTCTCCATATCAGTTTCTATGGAGGGGAGCCTCTGATGAATATGCCATTTATCAAGGAAGTAGTCGCATATATAGAAAAAGAGCTCCTCGCTTATAAAAAGATTGTTTTCTCGATGACAACCAATGCATTGTTATTGCCGCAGAATCTTGATTATCTGGTTTCAAAGGGTTTCAGAATATTAATTAGTCTTGACGGCGACCGTATCGGTAATACCTATCGGGTATTCCCCAATGGACAGCCTGCCTATGACTATATTGTGAAATCCATTGATTATGCCCGTAACACCTATCCCGACTTTTTCAGAGATAACATCAGTTTCAATGCTGTGCTGAACAACTGCAACAGCGTAAAGTCCATCCGCGACTTCTTCATGGAGAATTATGGGAAAACGCCTAGTATTGGGGAGATTAATACCTCCGGTATCAGAGAAGATGCGCGAGAATTATTTGAGAAAGTACATAAGAGTAAGGTCGATTCAGAAGAAGAGGCAGCCTTGGAATCAAAACCGACATGTTTCCAAGACAGTCCAGAATACATGAGATCTGCACGATATATACAGACGCACTCACCTTATACTTACCACGACTACAACGAGTTGCTTCTTGGGAGGGGGAAAAGCAACAGGATGCCCACGGGAACCTGTCTCCCTTTTGCGAAAAAAGTCTTTATTACCGTCTCAGGGAAAATTCTGCCTTGTGAACGTATTAGTCATAAGTATGCATTAGGCAGAATCGAAGATGGACAGATATTGCTTGATTTCAAAGAGATAGCCGATAAGTATAATGCCTATTATGAGAGGGTGGACCGTGTCTGTCAGAAGTGTCACGATTATCTCTCATGCTTGTGTTGCATGTTTTATAATGGTCAGTTGGAGAACGAGAAGAGCGTGTGCTCTTTCTTTGTCAACAAACAGATGGCCAGAGTCAACCAAAATTCTGCATATAGCTTCTTGAGGAAATATCCGGAGGCATATTCTTATATTATGAACAAATTAAAAATTGTATAACAGATGGATATGCCTACTACCAATACCCGTTGGATTATTATCTCGCCCTCTGTCTATGTCGACATCATCAACGAAGGAAAAGTTATGCTGTACGATACGCAAACTCAGACCTATATGATTTCTGAGAGTCAGAAGATGGTCGGATTGGTACAGCGTCTGTATGAGCCAGCCAATATGGGTGCGTTACCCTATAGTGAGGATGCTATCTGCAACGACGCCGATATCACTCAAGCTTTCAATCGGGGAATATTATTTCTCAAAGACATTAGCGACGGAGGCAGACCCATTAACCTGTTACCCTATATCAACCTGCAGACAGATCTTGACTGCACAAATGACGAGAAAGAAGAACGTCTGAGAACGATGGGTAACAAGATGAGATTCCTGTCGGGTGTCCACATTTATCTGAACTGCAAACTGCGAGACAGTCAGCAACATACGATGGTGGCATTCAGAAATAGGAGTCATCGACAACACCCTGTACCACCTTATTATCTCACCAACGTCAGACTCTCTCATCAAGCACTTGCCATCACACTTAATCAATTGAAGGTGTCGAGTACGGCCGTTGTCAATATCATTGTGAGCCTGGACAAAAACGAACAGGCTTATTTCTCAGATGTATTGGATACGCTCAGTTTATACAACTTCAAGTATGTGTTCAATTGCTATGACGAGGACATCAAATGCCTGTCAGAATTGTTGCTTGCCAAAGGGTTTACTGGCAACTACTCCATCACTTCCTATATCGACAGATATTCTAGGACAGACAATCTGAATGCGATTAGTGCCAGTCTGCAAGATCAGGGGCTTTCCGTTGTATTCAAGAAGATTGTGGCAGATGAAAATGATTTCGTAGACGAAACTGACGGCATAGATATGCTTCCCGTTTGGACGGGTAATAACGAAACGTTTCTCAGACGTTATGTGCTGATGACGCAAGAGGATATTGATAACTCCCGCCTGACTATGGAAGATCTTTTCAGACACATGAAATTGAATGCATCCTCGTTTGGGGTTATGGAGATTCTTCCTACTGGTAGTATTTATGCCTTGAATGCGAAAGTCCCGTTGGGAAATATTTATATCGATGATCTTTATCATATTGTCGAAAAAGAATTACGTGAAAACACCTCGTGGCGAATCACACGCAAGGAGACTGATTGTGATGAATGTGCTTATCGGACGATATGTCCACCAGTCTCGGCTTTTGAGACATTATATAAGACAGCTCCGAAATGCCTGATTAAACGATGAGAATAAAAGACTTTCCACTATTTGTCCAGCATGATGCGATGGACTGCGGTCCGACGAGTCTCCGGATGGTCGCTGCTTATTATGGTAAGCACTACTCGATACAGTATCTTCGGGAGAACTGCTTCATATCGCGTCTTGGCGTATCTATGCTTGGCATCAGTGAGGCTGCAGAGAAACTTGGTATGCACACCATTGGACTGCGCATTTCGATATCCCGACTGAAAGAAGATGTCCCCTTGCCTTGTATCATCCATTGGAACCAAAACCATTTCGTAGTACTCTACAGAATTGAGAAAACTAAAAAAGGGACCTTATTTCATGTGGCAGACCCAGCTGGCGCTAAAGCCACATTTACGGAAGAGGAGTTTAAGAGATGCTGGCTGAGTAGTAGGAAAGACGGGGAAGACGAGGGGACTGCTTTATGTCTGGAACCAACCCCCGAGTTCTATAACCGCTCTGCTGACGATGACACCAATAAAGGCCGACAGAGCCTTCTGTTCCTGTTTGGCTATCTCCGACCATATCAGAAACTGATTATTCAATTATTTGTAGGGCTTGGTACGGGAGCTCTTCTTGAGCTCCTCTTGCCATTCCTTACGCAGTCTATTGTCGATTTTGGTATTACCAATCAGAATCTTAGCTATATCTACTTGGTGTTGATTGCACAGATGATGCTCGTTATCAGTAGTACGTCGGTCGAGTTCATCCGAGGATGGATTTTGTTGCATATTGGTACAAGGGTAAATATATCTCTTATCTCTGACTATCTGGCTAAGTTGATGCGTCTGCCTATTGCTTACTTCGATACGAAGATGACGGGTGATATCTTACAGCGAATCAATGATCATACACGTATTCAGCAGTTCTTGACCAATACCAGTTTATCGACTCTCTTCTCTATCGTTAACGTTATTATCTTTGGAGTGGTCATCCTTTTCTATAGTCAGATGATTTTTCTGATATTCTTCTTGGGCAGTGCCTTTTATGTGGCATGGGTATGGCTGTTCATGAAACGGAGGGCCATACTTGACCATAAGATGTTCACCCAAAATTCAGCAAACCAAAGTAATATGGTGCAACTGGTCACAGGTATGCAGGAGATAAAACTCAATGGGTGTGAGCAGCAGAAACGCTGGGAGTGGGAGCATATCCAGGCAAGAATATATAAGATTACCGTGAAAGGGCTTGCCTTGTCGCAATATCAGCAATCCGGAGGTATTTTGATTAATCAGCTTAAGAATGCTATTATCACGGCATTTGTTGCCGCGTTGGTCATAAAAGGAGAGATTACACTGGGTATGATGTTGGCTATTCAGTATATCATCGGTCAGCTGAATAGCCCTGTCGACCAGTTGATAAACTTTGCACGCCAATATCAGGATGCCAAGTTGAGCCTCGATCGTTTGCAGGAGATTTACTCGAAAGATGACGAGCGCCCCTTGGAGAAGACTCTTATCACGGAAATCCATAATAATGACATCAAGATTGAGAATCTGACGTTCAGATATGACAAATTGAACGAGAAGCCAACGCTTGATAATATTAATCTGACAATCCCACGTGGTAAGACAACTGCTATCGTCGGACTTAGTGGAAGTGGTAAGACAACCCTTCTGAAGATGATTCTTGGCTTCTATAAGCCAGACAAGGGTAAGGTGATTCTTGGTAACTCTGATATTGAGAACTACGATAAACGGGAGTGGAGGAAACATTGCGGCTCAGTGATGCAGGATGGTTTTATCTTCTCTGATTCCATCGCGCGGAACATTGCCCCAGGAGAGGAACGGATTGATGAGGACAGAATGCGCGAGGCGGCTGCTACGGCTAATATCAAGGACTTTATCGAAGAGTTACCATTGGGCTATAATACAAAGATCGGTGCCGAGGGACACGGACTGAGTATGGGCCAGAAACAACGAATACTGATTGCGCGTGCTGTCTACAAAAATCCGGAATTTATCTTCATGGACGAGGCAACAAATTCGCTCGATACCAACAATGAGCACCAGATTATGGAGAATCTCAATCGTTTCATACAGGGTAAGACGGCCATTATTATAGCTCACCGTCTGAGTACCGTTCGCGATGCCGACAATATCGTGGTACTACAAGATGGCAAGATTTGTGAACAAGGTGACCACGAAACATTAATAGGAAAGAAGGGGCTTTACTTTACACTCGTAAAGAACCAGCTAAACATATAGAATATGTCGAGAGAAAAGAAAGAGAGTGTTATCAGAAGTGAGGAGGTACAAGATATCCTGTCGGCTCCTCCTCATAAGTTGCTAAGCATCGGGTCATCGGTGATTGGCGGTATCTTGTTGGTGCTGTTCATCGCTTGCTTCATCTTTAAGTATCCCGACACCATCTCGTGTGCGGTTACCATTACAAAGACAGAGCCTCCTGTCTGGGTAGTCGCCAAAATGTCAGGCAGGCTACAGGAACTCTATGCTAAAGACGGACAACATGTTAAGGCTGATGATATCATCGCAGTCATTGAAAACCCAGCAAATACGCAGGATGTATTGACACTTGATTCTCTTCTGTCCTCTACATCATGGGAGAATGAGGATTGTATCGGTATTTGTCTTGACAATGCGCATCTTGGCAGTATCCAGAGTGTATATACGACGCTTGCAAAGGCTATTACAGATTATAATAACTTTGTGAACAACAATCTTTACGACCAGCGTATTGCTGCAGAGGAGGCTCAACTACGACCATACTCAGACTATCTGACATCTGTATCTAAACAGGTAGATTATAGCCAGCGCATCAACACTTTAAGCAAAGGAAACTATCAGCGTGAAAAGATACTGCATGACAAAGGATTGACTTCCGTTTCCGATTTAGAATCAACAGAACAAGGATTGCTTAACAGTAGTATGTCGACAGAACAGATGCGTTCATCTTTAGCTAATGCTAAGATACAAGTAGCCCAAATACGAAATACCATCTCTGAACTCAAGATGCAGAAAGAACAGGAGAAACGGCAGTTGGAGACGGCTCTGCAGTCTGCCTGGGAGAGCACTCGGACTGCCATTCAAGAGTGGAAACAGGCCTATCTTCTTCAGAGCCCTATAACGGGTGTTGTCTCCTATAACAATCTGTGGAAGACTAATCAGAACATTACTGCAGGCGATAAGGCTTTCTCTGTTGTCAGTACTCATGAGAAAACTACGATAGGTAAAGCAAAGATACCTGTGGCCGGCTCTGGAAAAGTGAAACCAGGACAGCGTATCAATATCCAGTTAGACGGCTATCCTTATCTGGAATATGGTTTCTTGACGGGAAAAGTTGTCTCTGTTGCCTCAATGCCAGACGAGGATATCTACACCGCAACCTTTGAGGTAAAAAGCGGAGAGGTTACTTCATACGGTAAGCATATCAGAAAATCGGGAGATTTGACAGGTACTGGTGAAATCATTACTGAAGACCTCTCTGTAGCAGTAAGACTTATTGGTCCTCTCAGATATCTGTTCTATCGAAACGTCTTAGATGATTAGCTATCATATAGCAGTAAAGGGAGGTATCATACCTCCCTTTACTGCTGAAATAACTCAGGCGATAATTAGAAATCGCCAGCGTAAACCTCTTTGCCATTAACAATAACGGCAAAACTATCTGCAGAATAGTCATCGGCAGAGATTGTCAGTATGCTTGATGCCTCTACTGATACAAAGCCTTCAAAACCAACGAAGATACCATTTCTGTAGAATTCTACTTCCACTCTTTTTGCATCCTTGTTAAACTGGATGATGGCTGTGCCATTTCCAATATTGTTCACAGTAACGGCAGGCTGCTGTCTAGGCGCACGATGAGGGACGGGGAAATGTGTTGGAAAGGGGTTCTCGTCCCCATCACCAGCATGCACATTCAAAGACATTGTTAATGCAAGAGCGAATGATAATAAAACTTTTCGGTTCATAATAATAACTGTTTATAGGGTTTATGATAATAAAATTGGTGCAAAGTTAACTGTTTTTGGTCGAAATAACGAAGAATTGAGCAAAAACTTATTGATTGTGTTGCAGGAAGAAATAGCCTAACATGATGAAATATAGCCGTTTGCATATCGCGCAACGCTTTTTAAATGGTAAAAATGAGACATTTTTCTAATCTTTATTACTCATGTTTTCTTCGTTTTTCAGTTTAATTCGTGACTTGATAGAGCGTATGGCACTCTTTCCAATACCAAAGATGTATTCAATATCTTCATCGCTTTTGCCCATATTCTGAAGAATCAGGTATACTTTATATCGTGGCGAGAGATTATTATATTCAGTCTCTAAACGGATGCTGAAAGAGGCATCAACGAGGTTGAAGTAATCAATGAATATGAGATAATCTTGTTTGCTCCAGTTGACGACACTGCCTCCTTCATTGATATGATCGTATAGTTGCTTACCCTTATAGATGGCTTTGGCCTGTTTTTCTTGAAGAGATATGAGATTATCTCTTAACTCTTCTTTTTCGGAAAGTTGGAGGTCTTTAAACTTGTTGTTGTATTTCTCTATCAGCATTTGTCTTTGCATCAACTCTTTCCTGACCTTCAGATACCTATATTGGTGATGGAAGATAAGGAAGGCTATACAGGCAACAACTAAGATGGCAATAATCAGTGCCATGTGGATGAGATCAGATTGCCTTTTTTCCTTATAAAGTATATCATATCGCAACTGTATGCGACTTAAATCCTGTTTAATGTCATTCTGTATAGATGTCAAACTGTCTTTTTTTAGCAGTACACGACACGCTTTCTCGTATTCTTTGTCTTCCATATGCAATGTCGTGAGTTTTCTTACAATATAGATGGCGTCTTTGCCTGTACTGTATGTGAGTGCGCTATCCAAATGCTCTTTTGCTGCCTGTCTGTTATTATTTTCTCCAATTTCAATAAATGCTAATGAAGCATAAGCATTAGGGTAATTCTTAAATGTTATAGCTTTATGTAGATATTTCTTCGCTAGTTCAATATCTTGATAGGACAGAATAACGCCGATATTTGTATATACCTCAGCCATTGTCTCCTTTTCCAAATACTTTTCGTAAGGAAGTATTTTGTTGATGTAGTAGAGTGCACTGTCTTTCTTGCCCATAAGATAATAGGCCGAGGCCAAGGCGTCAAGTGCGTAGACATACCAGTTCTTGTTTTTTTCTTGAATCGCTTGTTCCAAGTTCCTTCTTGCATATTTTATACTGACCTCGTAAAGGCCGGATAAGCCAAAAACGGAACATTGTAACTCGTCAATCTTATGGTGCAGGGCTACATCCTGAATGCTCTGCGCTTCGAATTCTGCGCATTTTAGGTTGTTGATAGCCTTTTCTGTTAGTCCAGCCTCATTTTCCAATGCAGCTTTATAGAAATAGGCCTCAGCCAGATTCCTCTCATCTCTCTTTTTGCTGAAGTAGTCTATACTATAGTTGATACCGTCAAAAGATTTTGGATGAAGATATTTCTTATATGTGATAATTGCTTCTTGAAGATAGTATATAGCTTTCTCTTCTTCGTTGAGTTCATTTATATTAATCAAGTCCATATAGGCTTCAGCTTCAGCAAGAGAATCTTCTTTAAGGCAATAGCTAATTGCTTCCAGGCTCTGATGGGTCGGACTGGTGCAGCAAATGAGCATAAAAGTAGCAATAACAAAAGGAATAAATCTGAGTTGCCGGGCCATTTGTTTATTTTTTGGCGACAAAGATAATGTTTTTTTGAATTATCACCAAACAAAATCGATGTATATAGTTTAATAAAATATGTTAATTATAGAAGATGAATTGTGTAAAATCATATAATTCTTTAGTAATTTTGCACCCAAACAGACTACCTAAGATGAGAAAGAAGTTTTTTTTGTTGACGACAATGATGACCGTCTATTTGATGAGTGGGGCCCAGATCCGAGACGTAAGTTGGGATGCCTACAGTCTAATGGCGGATGGTCAGCGTGTAGTTCCTGCTATGGGCGAAGTGCATTACTCACGTATTCCTACAGATGAGTGGGAGGCTGAGATTAGGAAGATGAAGGAGGGCGGCATAACGATTATCGCCACCTACGTGTTTTGGAATCACATTGAGGAACAAGAAGGCGTGTTTCGTTGGGACGGACAACGCAATTTGCGCCATTTCATCGAGGTTTGCCAGAAAGACGGGTTGCCTGTGGTTCTTCGCCTAGGCCCATTTTGTCATGGAGAGGTGAGAAACGGTGGTATACCCGACTGGATGTTCTCTAAAAACTGTAAGATGAGAGACGAGAATCCTGTATTCCTTGGTTATGTGGAACGTTTTTATCGACAGATTTTCACTCAAGTTCAGGGACTTCAGTGGAAAGATGGCGGCCCTGTGGTGGCGGCTCAGTTTGACAACGAGTATCGTGGTCGAGGAGAATATCTGATGGCTCTGAAACAGATGGCTACAAAGATTGGTTTCAATCTGCCTTTCTATACTCGTACAGGATGGCCAGAGTTGGCTACTCCTGTACCTTTTGGTGAGATGCTACCCCTTTATGGAGACTATGCAGATGGCTTTTGGGAACGTAGCATTGAAGAAACGGCAGGCAACTACTATAAAGCTTTCAACTTTAAGGCATTCCGATCGTCGACGGCCATTGCAACAGAACAACTAGGAGAGCAGAAAGAGCGTCTGAACAAGGGCGATGAGCAATATCCTTATTTTACATGTGAACTCGGTGGTGGTATGATAACGGCCTATCACCGCCGTCCTTACCTCTATCCAGAGGATGCTTATTCGATGGCAGTGGTAAAGTTGGGCAGTGGCTCTAACTTATTGGGCTATTATATGTATCATGGTGGTACGAATCCAGAAGGGTCTACTTATCTGAACGAAACCCAGCGTACAATGGCGACAAACTATAATGATTTGCCTGTGAAGACATATGATTTCCAAGCACCGCTGAATGAGTTCGGGCAGAAGAATCCTCAATATTATCTGTTGCGGAAACTCCACTTGTTTATGCAGGATTGGGGGAGTATATTGGCTACGATGGAGGCGGGTTTCCCTTGTAAACAGGATATCTCAAAAGGCGACGATTCGTTCCTTCGTTGGTCATATCGTTCGAGAAATGGTAGTGGGTTTATCTTTGTGAACAACTATGAGCGCTTGCAGAATCTTTCCACTAAGCGAAATGTCAAGTTGGAGGCTTGCGGTGTGAGATTGCCTCTACTCAATATTCCTGCTGGCTGTATCTGTATCTTCCCAGTGAATATCGATGGCATCAAGTATGCTACAGCACAATTGGTGGCTAAGCGTGAGGGGAAGATCTATCTGGAACAGATAAAAGGCATTCCAACCACGTTAGCTGTTGGTGATAAGGTGTTGCGGAACCTGAAGGCCAAAGGGCCTGAGACGCCAGTTTATAAGAACTATTATTTGCTCACATCTGAGCAGGCAGGGCGCTTGTTCTTAGAAGAAGAGGCTCGTCCTGACATCGCCATTAATGTTCCCGTTTTTAATAAGATAAAGGAGGCTGGCCCTTTTCGCACTATTACTATCGGTGTAAACAAGGTGGCGGAGGAACCAACAGACGAAGACTTTGACGAGGCAGCTGTCTATACCGTTAACCTGCCAGAGACTTCTAGAGAAGGAAACTTATTGAATATTGATTATCGTGGTGATGTGGCCCGCCTTTATGTTGACGGAAAACTCCTAGATGACAACTTCTATAATGGACGTCCCTTCCAATATGCCTTGTGGCGCTTGCCGGAAGGTTGCACCCAATTAGAAATCCGCATCCTTCCTTTGCAAAAGGATATGCCCGTTTATTTCCCTCGTGAGGCTGATATAACACCAGGGGAGGAGATTAGGCATATAACAATCATCCCCGCCGATTAGCGGGGATGATTGTTATCTCATGGCCAAAGCCCTATCTTCTGCTGCTTCCATGATTTCGCGCTCACCTGGGCCTTTGTCGTTGATGCCGCAAAGGTGAAGTATGCCGTGGATAATCACGCGATGCAACTCTTCATCATAAGGACGGCCAAATTTGTCAGCATTGGTGAATACGGTGTCCAAAGAGATAAACAGGTCGCCATTAAGCGTTTTCCCTTCGGTATAATCAAAGGTAATGATGTCTGTATAGTAGTCGTGACCAAGATATTCGTTGTTGACTTCCAATATCTTTTCGTCATTAACGAACATATAGCCTATCTCGCCAACTTTCTTACCATAAGACTCTACCACTTGGCGAATCCAGTTGGTTGTTTCTCTTTTTTTGATGTTAGGGAATTTCACCCCTTCAGCTTCGTATGAAATCATAAACTATTCACTTTTCGTCATTATTCATTTCCTTTTCGGCAGAAAAGGATTGATGTCGACGCCGAAATGCGCCAATTCTCTTAAAGCACTAGAAGATACACTAGCCAACTCTGGCTCTGTGTAGAGCAGAATGGTCTCAATACCCCCTAAGCGACGGTTAAAGTCGGCTTGCCACTGTTCATGCTCAAAATCGTTGACGGTACGTACTCCTTTTACGATGAAATGGGCATTTTCTGCCTTGGCGAAGTCGATAGCAAGACCTTGATAGACCTTTACCTCAATACGAGGCTCCGCACTATATAAATCAGCAATGACCTTTATTCGTTCCTCGGCAGAAGGCATGTCAGGCTTGTGTACATTATCACCTACCACACCGATTACTAGACGATCAAATAGTGGTAATGCCCGTTGCACGATAGAATCGTGTCCAATGGTGAACGGGTTAAAGCTCCCAACGAAAATACCTGTTCTCATAACTTCTCACTTCTCACTCTTCGCTTTTTACTACTCAAACAGATTCGGTTCCATGATGTTGCCGCCGTAAGGGTTGCGCCCAAAGTGGCGATAGGCCAACTCTGTTACCATGCGGCCTCTAGGGGTACGTTTGATAAATCCTTCCATGATAAGGAAAGGCTCGTAAACCTCTTCTACTGTACCGGCATCCTCGCCGATAGCAGTCGCGATTGTTGTAATACCCACGGGGCCGCCACGGAACTTGTCGATGATGGTAAGCAGAATCTTATTGTCGATTTCATCGAGGCCATATTGGTCGATGTTCAGTGCTGTCAGCGCAATCTTGGTAATCTTAGTGTCAATCTTGCCATTACCTTTTACTTGAGCAAAGTCGCGCACACGACGCAACAGGGCATTGGCGATACGAGGCGTTCCTCTTGATCGGCCTGCAATTTCCAAAGCAGCATCTTCTGTGATGGGAACACCTAGAATACCTGCAGAACGTTCTATGATGGCTTGTAGGGTTTCGGGCTCATAATACTCCAAATGCATATTGATGCCGAAACGAGCGCGGAGCGGCGCTGTAAGCAATCCGCTGCGAGTGGTAGCGCCGACGAGCGTAAAAGGATTCAGGTCTATCTGTATGCTTCGTGCTGAAGGTCCCTTGTCAATCATGATGTCGATGCGATAATCCTCCATTGCCGAATAGAGATATTCCTCTACTACAGGTGACAGACGATGAATCTCATCAATGAAGAGCACGTCGTTCTTCTCAAGTGAGGTTAGGATTCCTGCCAAATCACCAGGTTTGTCGAGTACGGGGCCTGAGGTAATCTTGAATCCAACACCCAGTTCGTTAGCAATGATGTTAGAGAGTGTGGTCTTACCCAATCCTGGAGGGCCATGAAGCAAGGTGTGGTCGAGGGGCTCACCACGATATTTGGCGGCCTCTACAAACACCTCCAGATTTTCCACCACCTTCTGTTGTCCGCTGAAATCGCGGAAACTTAAGGGGCGTAAGGCGTTCTCAAAGTCTTTCTCGCCTTGTGAAAACCGTTCTTCCCGTATGTCGAAATCTTCGTCCATCATAATCTGGGGGCAAAATTACGAAAAAAGCCACAGACTACAAAATATCTGTGGCTATTTTTGTTTTCTGTGATTTATCTCACACCGCCGCCGAAGCCGCCCCCAGAGAAACCTCCGCCACCACCTCCCCATGAGGAGTGACCGCCATGGCCAGAGGCACGGGCCTCGCGAGCTGCCTTCTCGGCCACGGCACGGGATGTGCCGGAGTGAAGTGTAGAATAGATGATAGGCAACGTCATATCATCGGCCATTTGGGATGCCACCTGGTCCATATTGAAGTATTCGGGGTTGATCTTCTTCATATCTTTGATTACTTGGTCGGCAATGCCGAAGAGGGTAGCGTAGATCATGTAGTCCTTCCATAGCGTAACCTCGTTTACATGGCGCTCGTCAAGCAATGAGAATTCTTTCAGGAACTTTTTGAGGCCGAACACCTCACGAACCTCGTCGAGGTGTTTCTTGTAGTAGGAGAGATCTCGTTTGGTGTGTAGGGTGTTGATAAAAGATTCGATGGCACTCTGATTCTTACTACTCTTCATATAGACCTTCAACTCACGGGGTTCCAGTACGGTGTCATCGCCAGCGGCCACTTTGAATATGTTGTGAATCTTACGGAGCAGCAGGGGCTGGTCGGCATAGTTCTGCAGGTCGTGGATGACGAAGTTCTTTGCTTCGGCAAAGTGGCCAGAGGTCGAGCGCTGCTCGGCATTGCCTTTGAGTTGTTGTTCGATGCTGATGGCGCCCATGTCGATGAGTTTCAGGATACAGGCGGAGAGCAGGTTGTTGTAATCAGAACCAAAGTATCTATAAGCATTGAGCATGTTGTTAGCTTGCTGCAGATTGCCTTTCATGGGGATGTCACGATACCAGAGTAGGTCTTTGTTGGCTTTTCTTCGGGCTCGGAAAACTGAAATGATATGCCAGATGAAGGCAATGGCAGGTACAACGAAGAACCCAATGACCAGGGCAAGGAGAATAAACGTGTCTTCCCATGTCCAATCATCATCGCTATTGTAGTCACTGCCCTCAAGAGCCTGTTCTTTCTTGTGCTCAAAGGTGTCGTCTTCTTGGATAGTCGGTTCGAATATACCTTTGTCGAACCTTACTATAATATATAGGGCACCGTTGTTACCGAAGTCCTCCGTGTTGTATGCGATGATTTTTCCATTCTCGAAGGCGAGTTCACCTCCGAAGCGAAATCCCCAAATGCCACAATTCTCTTCGGTTAATTGCACCGAGTCTTCTGCCTCGATAGACAGTTCGGCTTTATTGGGCTTTGGTGATGCATTCTGATCAAGGAATATATGACGGATGGCATCGGCGTCAGGGTAGGCACGGACGAGGTTGGTGATGGTATAGCTGGTAATATAAGTACGATTGCCGTTGTCGCCAAGCCCCCAGCAGAGTTCGTATCCATTGTCCTTATACACAATGCCACATTTGCCTGCTTTCCAGTTACGACTACGGTCGACATCCCAACTGCCAATGTTCTCAAACTTGGTACCGCTTTCGTCATACACTTCCAAGTCATGCACCTCACTGCCGCTCATTCCCCCCAATCCAATATAACATTCTGTGCCTTCAGAGTCAATCTCCATCTGACGGGTTTCTGTGATGTGTGCGTCACCATTCTTGCTCAGCACCACGCGGATGTTGAGATTCGAGAGATATGGACGGGCTGAAATATTTGTTGCTGATGCGAAGAGCACCAGCAACAAAAACAATCTATTTTTTAAATGCTTCATCGAGATTGGGATAACTCTTTTTTTGTTCTTCATCGACCTTCAGATATTCTTTTTGGTCGAAGTGGAGCATGGAAGCAACGATTGATGACGGCCACTGGCGGACCATGCGGTTCATCTTGGTTGCGGTATCGTTGTAAATCATACGCGACATGCGAACATTCTCTTCATACTGCTTTACACCTTCCTGAGTTTCCTTAAACAAATCGGCAGCTTTCAAATCAGGATAGGCTTCACCGATGGCGATCAGTCGTCCCATCACCTGCCCCAGGGCACTCTGCTGTTCGTTCACAGCTTCAGGTGTGTTAACTTGTTCGCCACGGCGTTGTTCAATCACTTTAATCAGTGTTTCTGATTCATGCTGAGAATATTGTGCAGCCATCTTTGCCAAAGCCAGTACGGCATCCCAGCGAGAGTTGAGCTGAACCTCAATTTGACTCAGGGCGTTCTTGCACAATTCATCAAGATTTACCAACGAGCGTTGGGTTGAAATGAAATAACCAATGACGATAACCGCCAAAACAATAATGATAATTAGTGCTGTACTCATAATTGAAATAGTTTGGTTTAATGATTACTATTGTTTGCAAAGGTACAACGAACAAATTAATAATCCAAGCTTTATTCGATATTTTTTATAAAGCGGGTAATTTTGGGGTGTTAATTTAAGTTAACCTATTTGTAAGGTATTGATGGTTTTGGGGAAATTTTGTATCTTTGCAGCCAGTTGGAGTTTTCCAAAACGGGAAACTTTTTTCGATTTCAATAGAGAAAAGTTTTCCAAAATGGACAACTTTGAGAGACGATGAGGCGATAAACATTAACAGAACAATAACAATGGAGATTAAAAACTTTACTATTACCAAAAGAGACGGATCTAAAGACCAGTTCTCGTTAGACAAAATCATGAATGCCATCGTTAAGGCATTTGAAAGTGTGAATGAACCGGCAGACTTGGGTATTGTTTCCAAGATTCTGAATCACCTCGACATGCACGACGACATCACCGTGGAAGATATCCAGAACCAAGTGGAAGAGGCGTTGATGCGTGAGGGGTATTACAATGTTGCCAAGTCATTTATCCTCTATCGCCAGCAGCACACAGAAGACCGTGAAACCCTGGAGAAGATGAATTTCCTTTCAGAGTACATGGAGTCAGTGAACGCTGCAACTGGTTCAAAGTATGATGCTAATGCCAATGTGGAGCATAAGAACATAGCAACGCTGATTGGTGAACTGCCTAAGTCGAACTTCATCCGTCTTAACCGTCGCCTCTTGACCGACCGTATTAAGAAGATGTATGGCAAGAAGTTAGCAGATGAATACATAGACAAGCTAACACACCATTTTATATATAAGAACGACGAGACGAGCCTAGCCAACTATTGCGCCTCTATCACTATGTATCCTTGGCTTATTGGTGGTACCGTTGCCATTGGCGGTAACTCCACAGCTCCAACAAATCTGAAATCGTTTGCTGGTGGTTTTGTTAATATGGTTTTCATGGTCAGCTCTATGCTGAGTGGCGCATGCGCCACACCAGAGTTTCTGATGTACATGAACTATTTCATTGGTAAAGAGTATGGTCTCGACTATTATAAACGTGCCGACGAACAAGCTGACCTTAGTTTGAAGCATCGCACGATTGACAAGGTTATTACCGATTATTTTGAGCAGATAGTCTATACGCTGAATCAGCCTACAGGCGCCCGCAACTATCAGGCCGTGTTCTGGAATGTGGCATATTATGATAAGTATTATTTTGAGAGTATCTTCGGTGAGTTCTATTTCCCCGATGGTTCTAAGCCCGATTGGGAAGGCCTCTCTTGGTTGCAGAAGCGTTTTATGAAGTGGTTCAACCATGAGCGTACCAAGACTCTACTTACTTTCCCTGTTGAGACGATGGCTCTGCTCGTTGACGAAAAAGGCGAATGCAAGGATAAAGAGTGGGGCGATTTTACTGCAGAAATGTATTCAGAGGGTCATAGTTTCTTCACCTATATGAGTGACAATGCAGACTCACTGAGTTCTTGCTGTCGTCTGCGTAATGAGATTACTGATAATGGCTTTAGCTATACCCTCGGTGCCGGTGGAGTATCTACAGGTTCTAAGTCTGTATTGACAATCAACCTTAATCGTTGCATCCAATATGCAGTAAATCACAATCAGGATTATCTTGAATATTTGGGTGAGGTTATCGACCTTTGCCATAAGGTCCAGTTGGCATACAATGAAAACCTGAAAGAGTTACAGCAGCATGGCATGCTGCCTCTCTTCGACGCGGGCTACATTAATATTGGTCGTCAGTATCTCACCATCGGTATCAACGGCTTGGTTGAGGCTGCCGAGTTTATGGGACTGAAAATAACGCCTAATGATGACTATCTGCATTTTGTCCAAGGTATTCTCGGACTCATTGAGAAATACAACCGTGAGTATCGTACCAAGGATGTGATGTTTAACTGTGAAATGATTCCTGCCGAGAATGTAGGTGTGAAACATGCCAAGTGGGATCGTGAGGATGGCTATTTTGTACCACGCGATTGTTATAACAGCTATTTCTATGTGGTAGAGGACGATTCGCTTACCATCATCGATAAGTTCAAACTCCATGGTGCGCCATACATCGAGCATCTGACAGGTGGTTCTGCCCTCCATATGAACCTTGACGAACACTTGTCGAAAGAGCAGTATCTGCATTTGTTGAAGGTGGCTGCCAAGGAAGGTTGTAACTACTTTACATTCAACATCCCCAATACTGTATGTAACGATTGTGGGCATATTGACAAGCGCTATTTGAAGGAGTGTCCTCACTGTCATTCTAAGAACGTTGATTACATGACTCGTATCATTGGCTATTTGAAGCGTGTAAGCAACTTCTCTCAGGCTCGTCAGGAGGAGGCTGCCCGCCGATATTATGCTCCGGAGAATAAATTGTAAACTATGCTGAAATACGTCAATACGGGAATAGTATTTCAGGAGATACCCGACGAAGTGACACTGGCAATAAACATCTCTAATTGCCCGTGTCATTGTCCTGGGTGTCATAGCTATTATCTTTGGGATGATGTTGGGCTACCGCTGAATACCGAAGCTATCGACGACTTCGTGAAGACGTTTGGCAGCGACATTACATGTATATCTTTTATGGGAGGCGATGGCGACCCAAAAGCTGTGAATCAGCTAGCCCTTTATATCCATGAGATGTATCCAGAGTTCAAGGTGGCATGGTATAGTGGTAAGACTGTTATCTCTTCTGCCATTAATAAGGCTGATTTTGACTATATCAAGATTGGCCCGTTCATCAAGCACTTAGGTCCCCTAAAGTCGCCAACAACCAACCAGCGCCTGTATCGCCAAAACGATAATGGTGAGTTTGAGGATATTACTTCCCGTTTCTGGAAAAAATAACTAAATATAACCAACAAAACAATGAATAAGTTTTTTCTGCTGACTCTATTGGCTTTAGTCGGTGTGTCAGCAAAGGCTAATGTGAGTGTGCCCCTTAAAGGGGCTTTTATCAGTCCGACCGACAAGCATATTCTGTATGCAGGCCGTATCAGTTTTACCAATCCCGAGCGTCCTGCCTTCAATTATCCCGGTGTTCAGATTGTAGCTGCTTTCGAGGGTACGTCGATTCGAATGATGGCAAAGCCTTGTAGCGGTTATTTCATGGCTCAGATAGATGAGGCAGAACCATTCAAGGTGGCTTTCCGTGGGGAGCGTGATTCTGTGGTGACTTTGGCTACGGCTCTGCCAGATGGTTGCCATACCGTTCGCCTGATGTACATTATCGAGGGTTATGAGTTTTATCCTGAATTTTGGGGATTCTTGCTTGACCAGGGGCGGGCACTTGTTGAGGCTCCAGCCCTTCCTTTAAGGAAGATAGAATTTGTGGGTAACTCCATTACTTGTGGTTATGGCAACGAGGGTTTGAAGAAAGAGGAGCATTTCGAATACGAGACAGAGAATCATTATTATTCCTATGCTTCTATCGCAGCACGTGCACTTGAAGCCCAGCATTGGGTGGTTGCCCGCAGTGGCATTGGCGCCTATCGTAACTATGGCGACGTCAAGACAGGCTCTCCACGTTCTTGTATGCCTGTTCAGTATGAGTATACGGGGTATGCCTATGACTTAAAAGTGCGTAACGAGGCCAGTTTCCTGAGTGAGAAGTGGGATTTTAGCCGCTATCAGCCTGATGTGGTTTGCATCAATCTTGGCACCAACGACCTGTCTACCAATAACTACGATGTAAAGTTGCTAAAGCAGGGTTATCAAAAGCTTTTGGAGATGGTACGTCAGCATAATCCTCAGGCTAAGATTGTACTTCTCACTGGTTCAATGCTCTACAATCAGGAATTGGAAACGGCCAAGCAACTGCTCGACGAGGTGAAGGTTGAAGCCCAGAAAGCTGGTGACAAGGAAATATATCGTTTCGATATGTCTCCCATTGCAGGTGATCCTTGGTATGGTAACGATTGGCACCCAAATATTTATCAAGATGAAAGGATGGCAGCCGAACTGACTGCCTATCTCAGAGAATTGATGAAATGGTATTAAAAAGAAAATCCCTGTATTTGGCAGGGATTTTCTTTTTATCGTGCAGCAAAGAATAGCCCATCGCCAGCAGTCATCTGCGCCTCGAAGACACCCTGCTCGTTAAGTGAGAAGTCTTTCTGCTCTCCGTTAATGATGGTGCTGATGCTCTTGCCATCGGGGTTGAAACGGAAAATCTCCTGAGTCACGCCGTTCTGAGTCATCGACCAGCTATTTTCTTTCTTATTGTGAGTAAACAAGGTTACGGCACCCTCAGAGTCTGTTACCTCATAACCGTTTTTCAGGTTCTTTACGGTGTACATTCTGCCGTCTTTACCAACGACCTGTTGGGTCTTACCAACATTTGAAGCTATGGGGTTCTCGCCGCTCCAGAATTCGATGGTATTCAGTACCAGCGAGTCAACCATCAGGGTTACAGGAACACATACAATATCAAGCACAAAACCGATGATGGCATTCAGGTATTTATTGTCAGTCATACGGAGCTCCCACTGAGCATACTTGTTAAACAGGCTATAAGAGCCGATACACGAGTTAAGCAGGAGTCCACCTGCAACGAGGCATGTAGCCACTTTCAAAGTTACTTTTTTCATTTCGAAATCATTTAATAAGGATTAATATTGTTGATTTAATCTCATTCTTGTTTCTTCAAGTATGCCAAGCAAGTCGTTCATTGTCTCTGCTCTGAGCATGGCAATACGTGTTTGTCGGAAGTCGGGTATACCTTTGAATATCGGTGTAGCTGCCAGATGTCGACGCGTGTGCAGAATGCCGCGCTTTTCATCGATGCGCTCTACATTGATACGAAGCAGTTCTTCCAGTAGATCGAGTTTCTGATCGAAGGTTAGTTGCTTACGACTGAATATCCAAGGACATCCGAATGTGGCGCGGCCTATCATCACCGCATCCACGCCGTAGGTGTCGAAGGCTTTGTCGGCCTCGTCGAGTGAATGGATGTCGCCATTGCCTATAATAGGAATATGTATGCGTGGGTTGCGTTTCACTTCGCCTATCAGAGTCCAGTCAGCCTCACCAGTATACATCTGGCTGCGAGTGCGTCCGTGGATGGTTAATGCCTTAATGCCGCAATCCTGCAACTGTTCTGCCAGCGTGGTGATAACTAGTTGCTCGTGATTCCAGCCCAGTCGGGTTTTCACCGTTACGGGCAGTTTTACGGATTCTACCACCTTCTGGGTGATCTCCAGCATCTTAGGAATATTCTGAAGCATACCTGCGCCAGCACCTTTGCCAGCCACTTTCTTTACAGGACAACCAAAATTTAAATCTATTACGTCAGGCCCAGCCTGTTCTACAATTTTGGCAGCCTCAACCATCGCCTCCACGTCGCGTCCGTAGATCTGTATGCCGACAGGGCGCTCTGTGTCGCTGATAGTGAGTTTCTGAATCGTAGACTTTACGTCGCGTATCAGCGCCTCGGCACTTACAAATTCCGTATACACCATCGCTGCTCCAAACCGCTTGCATAGCAGTCGGAATCCGATGTCTGTCACGTCCTCCATAGGTGCCAGAAACACAGGTCTGTCTCCAAATTCTACATTACCTATCTTCATATTCGGTGGCAAAGGTACGAGTAAATAGTCAAACTTGCAGATTATTTATTGCTAAATAAGTTTAAATCATTGCTTTCTCATGCAGTGTCTGAAGCCAAATACAGTTATAAGGATATATGAAATCATTTAAAACGAAGATGATAATGAATAAGACATTTGCAAGGTTGGGCCTGATAGCTATGAGTCTGCTGGCTGTAGGATGTGATACGACTAACGTTGATGATACGGTTGGCAGTTTCTATGCTGACTATAACAAGGATGCATTTGAGCAGTGCAAACCTCGAGGAGACAAGTTCGACGAGTTTTCCGACAATCCTTTTGTATCAGTTGCAGAGCAGCATGTTTCCACCTTTTCTGTTGATGCCGATGGTGCCTCTTATGCCGTTATGCGGCGTTATCTTTCTTCTGGTTACACCATCGATCCGCAGAGCGTACGCATCGAGGAGTTTCTGAACTATTTCACCTTTGATTATCCTAACCCTATAGGCAGTGAGTCGATAGCCATCAATGCCGAGGTGGGCGACTGCCCTTGGAATGCAGGTCATAAGTTATTACGCTTGGGCATTAAGGGTAAGAGTCTTGCTAAGAGCGAGGTGCCTAAGGCCAACTTCGTATTTCTTGTCGATGTCTCTGGCTCCATGTATACTGACGACAAACTCAAACTGCTGAAATCTGGGCTCATAGAACTCGTCTACAAACTGAATCCTGACGATCGCATCTCTATCATCACCTATTCTGGTGTGGTGAAGAAGTTGCTTGAATCTACGCCAGCCCGTGAAGCAGCCAAAATCAAGTCTGCCATCAGCAAACTCCAGGCTGAAGGTTGTACCAATGGTGGCGACGCTTTGAAGATGGCCTACGAAGAGGCTCTGAAAAACTATGATGCAAAGCGTAATAACCGCATTATCCTAGGCACCGATGGCGACTTCAACGTGGGTGTCACTAATATTGAGATGTTAGCAGGCATCGTTGAGAAGTATGCCAAGCAGGGCATCTATATGACCTGTCTTGGTTTTGGAATGGGCAACCTCAACGACGCCATGATGGAGCGTATCAGCAACTTAGGCAATGGCACCTACCATTATATAGATTGCGAAGATGAAATGATGAAAGTATTCGTCACGGAGCGTGAGCGCTTTGTCAGTGTGGCTAATGATACCAAATGTCAGCTCACATTCGATTCCACGCTCGTCAGCAAGTATCGTCTGATAGGTTATGAGAACCGCGTGATGAATAATGAGGATTTCGACAACGATACCAAGGACGCGGGTGAGATTGGCGCTGGCCAGACTATTACCGCCCTCTACGAGATAGTACCTACAGATGAATTCAAGAAGAATCCCAAAAGCACTTTCTGTACCTTCGATGTCCGGTATAAGCGCAGTCTGAGCGACGAGAGTGTACCCATGCAGCTCAAAGTCGCTGTCGAGGAGTCCGCAAAACCGGCCTCAGCCAACCTGAACTTCGCCAGCGGCGTGGCCGCCTACGGCATGATCTTGCGCAATTCACCTTATAAGGGTGATGCCTCTTACGACATGGCCTGTCGTCTTATCAAGAGCAGCCTTAGCTTCGCCCCCGATCATCACCGCTCAGAACTCTTAAACCTCATCACCAAAGCCGCTCAAACGAAATAAATATAGTACCATCCGACAAGGGTGGCGCTTTTCTTCTCATAGTTAAACAATCTTAAAAAGGGCGGTTTTCATGCAAGGTTTAATCCTATACTCAGTTATAACAATAAACATATATTCAAAATTTAGGATATGAAGAGACTGTTTTTGTTTATGGTAGGTGTCATTCCTTTGGTAATGTCATGTAGCAAAAGTGATACTGATGATATTGCTTCCGCCATATATGAGGATAACGATAAACTTCTAAAGGAAATTGCGACAATGTCTAGAGGTTCTTTTGGAGTTGCATGGACAATAGATAATAATCCGGTAGACACGGCAACATTTTCAAATCAGGATAATTTCTCTTTACCAGTTATTTCCCATTTTCCGATGGAATATTTCATGAAGATTCTTTACAGTGGTCGTAATCCTGAGGACTTTAAAGAAGAAAATCTCAGATACAATCATTGGTCGTCATGGCAGATGGATTTGGCGTTTGTCGGATTGTCAACCAAAAACGTTTATTTTTCAAATACCTCATTAGATCCAAGCGCAGCATTTATATTGGATAATGTGTATTACCAATGTAAGATGTGGACAAATACAGGACAGTCTGCAATTAAGCAGACAGCTTTGATATACGATATGGATAAAGATGTATGGTCTGGAGTGATGCCATTAGATAGCCTTTCCATTACAAATATGAAGACTTCTGAGACAAGAACATTGCGTGGGGGTTCTTCCCCGATACTCATGTCATTCCAGACTACGGGCAGAAAGAAATAAGAACGTAAGGTGGAGACGGAACAGCAACTGCTCAATGCGATAGTAAGTGGTGAAAGTCAGGCGATGCGACGCCTGTATGACCGCTTTTCAGGATATACTACGGCAATAGCGCTGAGGTATATTCCTGATTATGACGCAGTCAGAGATGTTCTGCAAGACAGTTTTGTAAGCATTCTGACCAACGTTCGTCAGTTTGATTTTCGTGGCGAGGGAACGCTGAAGGCCTGGGTGGCAAGAATCGTAGTCAATCATGCCATTGACTGGATTAAGGAACATGAAAGAAACATAACAATATCAGATATGCCTAAGGAAGTCGTAGACGATGATGTGCCAGATGTTGACGACGTGTCGCCAGATATACTTGATGCGATGATTGGACAATTACCCGTCGGATACAGAACCGTGCTCAACTTGTATGTCTTCGAACAACTCTCTCACAAGGATATAGCCAAACGACTGGGTATCAAGGAGTCTTCCTCGGCCTCACAGTTCTTTCACGCAAAGAAGTTATTAGCAGAAATGATTAGAAAATACAGATACTCACAAGCAATATGAAACAGGAAAAACCACAGGTAGGCAGACAAAATCCAGAAGCGGATTGGACGAACAAGCTACGCGGTAAGCTGGCAGACCGCGAAAAGCCAGTCCCAGCAGGTTTGTGGGCTGATATCGAGGCGCATCTTCAGAAAGAGGGCACCGTGAATCGGGTTGAGGCTGAAGCCACAAAGCGCCCCGTCCGCCTTCTGTCTTTGTGGACCAAGCGTATCGCTGTTGCAGCAGCCATTATTGGGGTAATGACCTGTAATGGTTTCCTGATGTGGGAGATTAGCCATGAGCAGAACGCCCAAATGGCAGAGAAAATATCGGTGAGTACACCAAAACGTGCTTCTGAGACAGAAATAATGCATGAGAAGGTATATGAAATCCATCCGAATGCATTTATAGCGCAGAAGATGTTGTTACAAGCGGATATAATTCACTCGAATTCACCAGAAAAGGCACCAGAAGTGTTAAATCTGGAAGTAAAAACGCCCATTTCATCGGAACCTCCTGTTGAAGAGCCTCAAAGGGCTATGACCAACTATCAGGAACAGGAACCGCTTAACCAGTTCTACGAGAATTTGGCACAGACAACGAAGAAGAGCAAGCGAGGCCGTATGAGTTTTAATCTATACGCCCAAGGAGGTGGGGGCAGTCAGATGAGTACTAATGGGGTCGTCATGAGTCCGTCGATGGCAAGCAGTTATAACTATTATGGCCATTTGCTTGCCCCCCATGGAACGCGTTCTGACAATGAAATTATCTATCTTGTGGATTATAAGGAACGCCAGAAGCACTATCAGCCCGTTTCGTTTGGCTTGACCACTAACATTCCTGTCACGTCGCGGCTTTCGTTTACCACAGGTTTGGTTTATACCCGTCTGCATTCAGACTTTACCAGCATTATTGGAGGATTCCCCCTTTTAAAGGAGCAGACCTTATATTATCTGGGTGTTCCTTTGAGTGTGCAGTATCAGTTGTGGAATTACAAGCGACTGAGTGTCTATGCATCTGCAGGCGGACAAGCCGACTATAACCTGAAGGCCCACATGGAGCAGCAAGGCGTAGATTATCCTGCCTATCGCGATCGCTGGCAGTTCTCTGTTCATGGAGCAGCTGGGGTTGAGTATGATGTGATTCCGCAATTGGGCATATATGCGGAGCCTGGCGTAAAGTACTATTTCAACAACGGAAGTAATGTCAGTACTTTCTTTAAAGACAAACCGACAAGTTTCAACCTGCAACTTGGTTTACGCCTGAATCTGAAGAAATAAAAGAAAAAATAAAAGTGGGAGTTTAGACGGAGCAAATCCAGACTTTACTCCGAGTAAACTCCCACTTTACTCCGTCTGGACTTTTAGTAATTAATGTCGTAATCGATGTGATAATCTATTTTTCTTGCCTTTCGTAGAATGTCATACATACGCTGTATGCCCTTTTTTTGCTGATCTGTAGAATTCCCTTTTGAGACCTTTCCATTGATAAGACTGATTGGTTCAAGGTCATATCTTGCCATTCCGCTTGCGTCTGTGAAGAGATGGCAGAAATTCAGACCTGTTGACAGGGCACTGGATATGGCGCTGTTGAGTTTGGCTTCGAAAAGAAAACTGTTTCCTGAATAGAACATGATGACATACTGCGTTGGTATTGGGAAGGCCTTCTCGTCAATACGCTTCGAGTCCTTGATTTTAAATTCGCCTGTTTCCGGATTCACGGCAACAATGTTGTCGAGGGTCAGCACATAATCCTCCGAAATGATGTCAATCAGCTGTGCCCCTTCGGGTTTGATGACAGCATAGAGGTTTGATGAAACCTCTGCTTCGATATTGTCGTCGTTGTCGGAGCAAGAGAGCGACAGACAGGCAAAAATGGCTGTTGCTAAAAGATAATATAGTTGTTTCATGTTTGTAGTATTATTATTTTGTTCCATTTATGATGTATTCACAACCGCCAGTTCTAGAATAGCGGAGATAAAAATAGCCACCTTCTAGTTCTTTGTCGTCCAAATAGAAATGACGCTTGATTTTCGGTTCACCATTAGATTTCCATTTGAAGTTGTTGCTGTATGCCAGTCTAACATGATGATTTTCAGGTAGATGAAGTATGATCTCGCGTCTGTCAATATTGTCTGTGCCGTCAAATTCGCCGAAAACCATTTTATAGCAATCGTGTGAACTGGTTATGGGGTTCCAATATTGTCTAAGCATGAGTCCATAGAAATGAGGCATATAGGCTCTTGTACCAGCCTTTTCGTACATGTTCTCCAAATACTCCTGCTCTGTCATCAAAGAATAGTCCTCACCTTGATAGGTAACATAAATGTCTTTTATCAGATTGCCCTGATAGGTGGAGTCGAGTAAGTCGTGTCCTTCGCTGTCTGTCATGAAGATGGTGAATTCTATCGGACTAATGTCCCAAATGACATCACTGTTTTTGTCGCAGGCTGTTAAGAAACACATTGCCAACAGTATTGCGGCTGAGAATGTTAGCTGTCTCATTTCTTTTATTTATAATTAGATGTTTGCTATATAATTAGAACTTGAAACACATGGAAATCCTGCAGCATGCCTGGCGGATTTAACGATTATTATGAATTTTGATATACCAATGTTTGGCAGATTCGGGATTTTGTACTATCTTTGCAATCCATAAACTTTACTAACATAAGAACTGACACTATGGAGCAACTACTTCATTATGTGTGGAAGCATAAATTGTTTCCGTTGCATGAATTACTGACTAGCGATGGTCAGACCGTTGAGGTGCTTGACCCTGGGCTGCATAATCGCAATTCCGGGCCAGATTTCTTTAACGCGAAAGTCAGGATAGGAGATACTCTTTGGGTGGGTAATGTGGAGATACACGACAAGTCGAGCGACTGGTATCTGCATGGTCATGATAAGGACTCCAGCTATAACAACGTGATACTGCATGTGGCAGAGGATCTTGATGCTGAAGTGATGAATACCAATGGGGAATTTATCCGTCAGATACAGCTCGACGTGCCTGATAAAGTGAGGGAGCACTACGATGAATTGCAGAAGACAGACAGCTATCCCCCTTGTTATAAGGTTATACCTGATTTGGAAAGGCTGACTGTTCGTTCCTGGATGGCTTCCCTGCAGACGGAACGGCTGGAACAGAAGACAGAGGCCATACACAAACGGGTGGAACTGTGTAATGGCTCGTGGGAGAATGCTTACTTCATGACGCTGGCTCGTAACTATGGGTTTGGTATTAATAACGATGCCTTTGAATGTTGGGCGCAAAACCTGCCTTTGGATGCTGTTGCTCATCATCGCGACAACCTCTTTCAGATAGAGGCTATCTTCATGGGACAAGCCGGACTGCTGGAACTTGACACCATACCAGAGTATTATCAGAAGGATGCGCTGAACGAGGGCTATTTCGCTAAACTGCGCAATGAATACCTCTACCTGGCCCACAAATTCTCGATGAAACCGATGGATTATAAACTCTGGCGATTTCTGAGGCTTCGTCCACAGAACTTTCCCCATATTCGCATTTCGCAATTGGCCAACCTTTATTACCAGCAGAAGGCTGGACTCAGCCAACTTGTGGAGTGTGAGACCATAGAAGAGTTGAAAGCCCTGTTTTCATCGCAAGTAACGCCTTATTGGGAGACGCATTATACCTTTGGTTCTACCAGTAGCAGGAATGAGAAACATCTGGCTTATGGATCATTGAACCTGCTGATGATCAACACGGCTATACCTATGCTGTTTGCTTATGGGCGTCACAAGCAAAAGGACGCGCTTTGCGACAGGGCCTTTGATTATCTGGAGCAGTTGAGAGCTGAGAACAACTATATTATCAGAATGTGGCAGCAGGTGGGGTTAGTTGTACAGACAGCTGGTGACTCGCAAGCACTTATCCAACTGAAGAAAGAATATTGCGATAAGAGGGACTGTCTCCGATGTCGATTTGGCTATGAATATCTTAGGAAGAAATAATAATGGAACAAGAACTATTCTATGTGATGGCGCTGACGCGCCTGACCAACTTTAACTACCAGCAGGCTCTCGAACTGTATAAGGCTGCGGGAGGAGCACGACAACTGTTTGAGAACCGCTCCCATATTGACGAATTAATCGGTGAATGCTCACCACGTCTTGTTGAGGCTCTGAAAGACTGGAGCAATGCGATGAAACGGGCTGAGGCTGAGTCGCAGTTCATGCAGGAGCATGGTGTCAAGGGAATTTCGCTAAATGATGATGACTATCCCCAACGACTCAGAGAGTGCCCTGATGCGCCATTGGTATTATATTATAAAGGTAATAGTGAACTTAATCAGGCAAAAGTCGTCAGTATTGTTGGTACTCGCCACATCACTTCTTACGGACAGGATCTGATACGTCGTTTTATCAGCGATTTGCATCAATACTGCCCTGAGGTGCTGATAGTCAGCGGTTTGGCTTATGGCGTAGATGTGAACGCTCATCGTGAGGCACTTGCCAATGGTTATGAGACAGTAGGAGTACTGGCTCATGGATTGGATAGGATATATCCGTATCACCATCGTGAGATAGCAGCCCAGATGTTGAATCAAGGCGGACTGCTCACAGAGTTTATGACGCAGACCAATGCCGACAAGCCCAACTTTGTGCGTAGAAACCGAATCGTGGCTGGTATGTCAGATTGTACGATTCTGGTTGAGAGTGCAGAAAAGGGTGGTGGCCTGATAACTTGTGAGATCGCCCAAAGCTATGATCGCAGCGTTTTTGCATTCCCTGGTAATGTCGGGGCAGAATTCTCCAAAGGTTGTAACAATCTGATACGTGACAATGGGGCTGGCCTCATATCAAATGCAGAGGATTTTGTAAAAGCCATGGGTTGGCAGGATGATGTTCGAAGGAAACAGGCTTTTATCGACGGAATCGAAAGAAATCTCTTCCCGGAATTGTCGTTTGAAGAACAGCAGATTGTGAATTTGCTCCAGAAAACCAACGACTTACAGCTGAACATACTTGGCGTGAAGACGGGCTTCAGCATCGGACAGTTGACAGCCCTGCTTTTTCAGTTGGAGATGAAGGGTGTTGTGAAACCCTTGGCGGGCGGTATGTATCATCTGTTATTGTAAAAATATTATAATTCTCAATTTCCGATTCTCGTTTCTCAATTATAATAAGTATCTTTGCAGCGTTTTAATTCGAATTAATTATGAAAATAGCTTTAATCGGCTACGGAAAGATGGGCAAGATGATAGAGCAGATTGCCTTGAGCCGTGGTCATGAGATTGTGAGTATTATCGATATCGATAATCAGCAGGACTTTGATTCGCCTGCTTTTGCTTCGGCTGATGTTGCCATCGAGTTTACGGCTCCACAGGCGGCCTATGGTAACTATCTGAAAGCTTGGAAGGCTGGTGTGAAGGTTGTCAGCGGTTCAACGGGTTGGATGAAAGATCATGGCGATGAAGTTCGCAAGGCGTGTGCTGAGGGTAAGACACTTTTTTGGGCTTCGAACTTCTCGATAGGTGTGGCCATATTCTCAGCCGTAAACCGTTATCTTGCTAAAATCATGAATCAGTTTCCACAATACGATGTAGAGATGGAGGAGACGCACCACGTGCACAAACTCGACCACCCCAGCGGCACAGCCATTACGCTGGCCGATGAAATCGTAGAGAATATTGACCGTAAAGAGGCGTGGGCAGAAGATACTACGGATAAGAAACTGCTGCGTGTAGACCATATCCGCCGTGGTGAGGTGCCTGGCATCCATACCGTTCGTTACGATTCTGATGCCGATCTGATTACAATCACCCACGATGCTCACAGCCGTAAGGGCTTTGCCCTCGGAGCCGTGCTGGCTGCCGAGTACACAAAGGATCATCAGGGTCTGCTGACAATTTCTGATATGTTTAAGTTCTAAAACATAGGTTAAAGTCTGGAAAAGATGCAACTTCCTTAAATACCGTTGCGTCAAACCGATGTGAATGTAATTTTGATAAAATGGTAAAGAAGCAAGAATTCAATCCGAAGGTGCAGTGGGCGAAGTTCATCGTTGTGCTGGTGCTCTATCTGCTCTTCCTTTATTGGGTTAAGAGTTGGTGGGGGCTGCTCGTAGTGCCTTTCATCTTTGATGTATATATCACCAAGAAGATTAAGTGGCAGTGGTGGAAAGAGGCCGAGAAGCCGGTTAAGTTTGTCATGTCGTGGATAGATGCACTGGTGTTTGCCTTGGTGGCTGTCTACTTCATCAACCAGTTCTTCTTCCAGAACTATGTGATTCCATCGAGCTCATTGGAGAAGTCGCTGCTGACGGGCGACTATTTGTTCGTCTCAAAGGTTAGCTATGGTCCCCGTATTCCACAAACCCCGTTAACGATGCCGCTCACTCAGCATACCCTGCCTGTGGTAGAGTGCAAGAGCTATATCGAGTGGCCTCATTGGGACTATCGACGTGTAAAAGGTCTGGGTAAGGTTGAACTGAATGATATCGTTGTTTTCAACTTTCCTGCAGGCGACACCCTGTGTGCAGCGCCACAATATCAGGCCTACGACTACTATCAGATGTGTTATGGCATAGGTTATCAGCTCTATCCTAACCGCCCTGATCCCGACTCATTGTCGGCAGATATGCGTGTGAAGTACTTTGATGCCATCTATGCAGCAGGTCGTGATGTGATTCGTCAGAATGCTGCTGAATATGGCGAAATCATCACCCGTCCGACGGATCGGCGAGAGAACTATGTAAAACGCTGTGTTGGTTTACCAGGACAAACGTTGCAGATAAAGAACCATATCATCTATCTCGATGGTAAGGCTAATAAAGAGCCAGAGAATGTGCAGTATACCTATCGTCTGAAACTGAAGCAGGCTATCCCTGATGATATGATGGAAGATCTCGGCATTTCGATGGAAGATTTGACGAGCCTGAACACCGCGGGATATCTTCCTTTGACGAAACGGGCTTTGGAAGTGCTGAAGGCAAGAAAGGATATTGTAGAGAGTGTTGAACAGAATACAGAGGTAAACGATTTAGAAATATATCCGCTAAACGGAAATAAACACTGGACAAGAGACAATTATGGACCAGTTTGGATTCCGAAGAAGGGTGAATCTATCACGCTTAATCTTGATAATATCGCCATCTATGAACGTCCTATCAAGGTTTATGAAAATAATGACTTACAGATTAAAGACGGTAAGATTTTCATTAATGGTAAAGAAGCGAAGGAGTATACCTTTAAGATGGATTATTATTGGATGATGGGTGATAATCGTCACAACTCAGCCGACTCACGTTACTGGGGATTTGTACCTGAGGATCATATCGTGGGTAAACCTATCTTCATCTGGTGGTCGAGCGATCCGGATCGTCATGGCTTTAGTGGTATACGCTGGAGTAGGCTGGGACGGATTGTGGATAATATCAAGTAAGTTATCTAAGGTGGAGAACATTCTGCTAAGTACAACATATTTTGGCCCGGTGCAGTGGTATCAGAAACTACATCGGGCCAAATCTGTGCAAATAGAACAATGGGAGAATTTCTCAAAACAGACTTACCGCAACCGTTGTCTCATTGCTACGACCAATGGTGTTCAGACACTTACAGTGCCAGTGGAACATGGGGACAGTTTGCTGATAAAGGATATTCGCATCAGTGATCATGGTAATTGGCGACATCTGCATTGGAATGCCTTGAAGAGTGCCTATGGAGAATCACCTTTTTTTGAGTATTATCAAGATGATATTCGTCCGTTTTTCGAACAGCGTTGGACGTTTCTGCTCGATTTCAATGAGGCTATCCGTCAGAAAATATGTGAGCTAATCGATATACAGCCTGTAGTGTCTCTTACAGAGATGTATATGCCGGATGTTTCAGAGAAAGATTATCGTGAGACAATCCGTCCGAAACATCCCGTATCAGATTCGGATTTTCTGTTAAAGCCTTATTATCAAGTATATAAGGAAAAATACGGATTCCTTCCAAATCTCTCAATTTTGGACCTTTTGATGAATATGGGCCCAGAGGGTATATATTATTTATAAACTATTGAGACATATAGAAAAGCAGATTTCTATGTAAGTTTGTTGGCTGTTTCGGGGATTATGCTTACCTTTGCACCAACTTAAAAACCAAAACAATGAGGAAATTTGTCTTATTATCTTTGTGTTTCATTTTCAATCTGACCATATCAAGTCAGACGCAGCATTTCTATACATCTGATAAACTGTCGAGTAACCAGATTACAGACATCTGTCAGGACAAGACGGGTTATATATGGATAGCCACAGAATATGGCCTGAACAAATACGATGGCTATCGTTTTACAAACTATCTGCATGATAAAAATAACCCCGCCTCAGTCAATAGTAACAATATCGTTGTGCTCTTTGTTGATAATATGGGGTCTATGTGGGTTGGTTGTGGTACTGGACTTTGTAGGTATAATAGTGCAAACGACGAATTCGAGAGAGTTCAATTCCCTGAGATTGCATCGGCTCGCGTGAATGACATTATACAAGAAAATGACACGCACCTGTTAATAGGAACGGCAGGATACGGCCTCTTTCGGGTAAATATCAGAACACTCGAGGTTGTGGCAGTAAACAACTATTCCAAGGCTGACGATAAAGACTATTTCAGTCATATCATGATCGATGAAAAGGGAAATTTCTGGAAGGCAGGTTCTGCTCCAATAGTCACAATCAGACAGAATGATAGGCGTCATACTATCCAGACTTTTGAATCGCCCGTTGGAACGGTGACTGATTTTATCAGTTATGAAGGAGGAGTTTTGATGGTGTGTAAAAAAGGTTTGGCTTTTTATCGAAATGGAAAGTTGCAGTGCGATTTCTTTGATATCAGCATTTTGGGCAGTGAGAATGTACAGTTACGTAGTGCATTCCTCGACAAGGCTGGTAACCTGTTTATAGGGACTCTCGGGCAGGGACTTTGTTGGATACCACGTGGTTCCCGTCAACTTCAACGTTATGAATACACTAGCGGATCCTTTGACCTGAACACCTCAAATGTATGGGCTTTGTTTGAAGATAACCAGGATAACCTCTGGGTGGGATGCTTGAAACGTGGACTGCTGTTGCTGCCTCAGCATGACCCTCAGTTCACTACTTGGGAATTCTCTGCACAGAATGTCAGTATTGGCGGCTCTGTAACCTCCGTGTGTCAAGGTGATAATGGTATGACGTGGTGTGCGGTGCAGAACAATGGTATCTATGGCCTTGATGCTAATGGAAAGGTTGTAGCTCATCCGGCTTCTCCGTCCGACACATATTCAATCTATCGTGACAAACAAGGTAACTATTGGATTGGTACGGGCAAGGGGCTCTATTCCTATAACCCACAGACAGGTGCTTATAAGAAAGAGGTGGATTTTGATAGCGACTACATTAACGTAATGGCAGACGATGGCAAGGGGCTTCTTTATTTCTCAACCTATTCGAAAGGCTTCTGTTCTTATGACCAGAAGACAAAAGAGCTGAGAAACTATAACATGCAGCAAACAAACAAAGAAAAAGGGCGGTTGCATAATAACTGGGTTATGTCGATGATGGTAGACAGCAATGGAAAACTATGGTTAGGCACTTCCTCAAATCTGTGTTGCTATGATCCTGAGAATGATTTCTTTAGACCCTATGGCTGGGAGGTGCAGTTGGAGGGTAAGGGTGTAACTGCGCTTTATGAAGATGCGACTCATCGGATTTTGGCTGGCACAGATACGGGACTTTTTCTTTATGACAGCAAAAGAGGGAACTTTGTACCTTATCCTGGAGCAGAGGTTCTGGCAGGTAAGGTTATTTGTGGCATTATGCAGGATGACTTTGGTGATTTGTGGTGTAGTTCTTCTATGGGTATATGGCAGTATCAGGCCAATAAAAACAGATTTATTGCACATGTCTATGGCAACGGGTTGATAACACGTGAATACGTGTCTGATATTGCTATTAAGAAAGCTGATGGTACCATTTGTTTCGGAATTAGTGATGGAATTACCTTGTTCCAACCTGCGACTTTGAGAAATAGACAAGACAGGCAGAATTCTGTTCATTTGACAGGGCTGCTTTTAGGTGGAATTCCAGTTAACTGCAAGACTTTATCTGATGACGAGTATGTGATTACGACGGCTTTGGAGCAAAGCAACCGTTTTCAATTGTCATATCTCGACAACTTCTTTACAATGGAGTTTTCATTATTAAACTACTCGAATACAGAAAATGTTGTTTATGAATATCGTTTAAACGGTTCTAAGGAGTGGACGCAGACAGCGGCAGGCAGTAATAGTATCTCTTTTACACATCTGCAGCCAGGTTCTTATGTATTGGAGGTTAGAGCTTATGATAACGGTGCTTATACAGATTCGCAGGTGTATCGCATCATTGTGCGTGCGCCATGGTACCGTTCATCGTGGGCGTACCTTATATATATATTAGCAACTCTTCTTGTGGTTGGCGTACTTATTTGGGCGTATATTCGCAGACGTAAGCAGGAACTTGACGAGGAGAAGATGAAATTCCTGATAAATGCAACCCATGATATCCGTTCGCCGTTAACACTTATCATGAGTCCGTTACATAAACTGTTGAAGCGCGAATTAGATGGTGATTTGAAATCGGAACTGAAGACGATTGAGCACAATGCCCAGCGTGTTCAGAATCTGGTAAACCAGATACTTGATATTCGTAAGATAGACAAACAGCAGATGAAGTTGCAATGTCAGGAAACCGATATGGTACAGTATGTTGGTAATATCCTGAAGTCATATGAATATACTGCAAAAGAAAGAGGCATGGGTTTCAGATACGTACCGGCAATAGACCAGTTGAAGGTTTGGTTCGATCGCACCTCAATAGATAAGGTGATTGACAACCTGCTTTCCAACGCCTTCAAGTATACCTATGATGGAGGCGAAATAGAGGTGCGTGTAGCCGAAGGCCCAGGTCAGACGGCGGAGTTGCAAGTCCTTGATAATGGTATGGGAATCAAGGGTGATGTACATAAAATTTTTGACCGTTTCTATCAGGGTAGTAGTTCACGCTCGTTGCATATTGAAGGTACTGGAATCGGCTTGAACCTCTGTAAGATGATGGTTGAGATGCATCATGGAACTATTGAGGCTGCAAATCGTGAGAACGAACAGGGTAGTGTGTTTACCGTACGTTTGCCGTTAGGAAACAGTCACCTGACAAAAGATGAATTGCTTGTAGCCGAGGAAAAAGAGCGACAGGCAAAGCCAAAATCGCAGTCAAATTATCATGTATTAGTTGTTGATGATGACGTTGAGATTGGCGAGTACATCTCGCAAGAATTAGGAGCTTTTTATCATATTACTGCTGTAACTAGTGGAAGAAAGGCGCTTCGGACTTTGCTGGCAGTAGATCAGGATAAGCAGTTCGACCTTGTGGTGTCTGATGTGATGATGCCGGAAATGGATGGCTTTACATTGCTGAGAATGATTAAATCGAACATGAATATTGGACATATCCCAGTGGTGATGCTGACTTCAAAATCGGATGTGGCCAATCGTTTGGAAGGTCTTGAGAAAGGGGCCGACGCTTTCCTTGCAAAGCCTTTTGATATGGATGAGCTACATGTGATTATCAATAATCTGATAAGTAAGAACTTACGCTTGAAAGGCAAGTATTCTGGTACCCAACAGCAGAAAGACAAGGTCGAGGAGAAACAGGTGAAAGGAAATGATGAGGCTCTGATGGAGCGAATCATGAAAGTTGTAAACGAACATTTGGATGACAGCGATTTCAATGTTGAAGTGCTGACGAAGGAGGTGGGTATCAGTCGGGCTCAGCTGCATCGTAAGATGAAGGAGATGACAGGTCTGCCAGTCAGCGAGTTTATACGTAACATCCGTTTGGAACAGGCAGTACGTCTGTTAGAAGAACAGAAAATCAATGTTACGCAGGTTGCTTATTCTGTAGGATTCAGTAATTTGGCGCATTTCTCTACGGTCTTCCGTAAACAGTTTGGAGTCTCGCCAACAGAGTATATGGAGCAAAAAGTAGCCAAAAAACAAGGTTGAAACAAAAATGAAATGAAGTGAAACATACGTTAAAGCCTCTAAAAAGAAATCTGCCTACCTTTGCGGCAGATTTTTTTATTAAATTAATTGATTATTAACTAACAAAACCAAAACGTATGAGTTTCAAAGCAAAGAAAACAGCCATGTTGGTAGGATTGTGCTTCTTGGGCATGATCACTGCACAGCAGGCTTCGGCAGCTACCGAATCTGTAGCTTCCGTTCAGCAAACGAAGCAGGCTACTGGTCAGGTCTCAGACTCTCAGGGTCCACTGATTGGTGCCACGGTCATGGAGAAGGGTACCAACAATGGTACAGTCACCGACTTTGAAGGTAACTTCTCTCTTAATGTTAAGCCAGGCGCTACGCTCGTTATTTCTTATGTCGGCTACAAACCACAGGAAATAAAGGCTGGTGATAATGTACGCGTAAACCTGAAAGAAGACGGCCACGTAGTTAACGAAGTGGTTGTTATCGGTTATGGTACCCAGCGCCGCGAAGCCGTTACAGGTTCTGTAGCCAACATCGGTGGTGAGAAACTGAATCAGATTGCTGCTACTAACGCTGCCCAGGCCCTGCAAGGTCGTGTAGCTGGTGTGCTCATGACACAGACATCGTCTAAGCCAGGTGCTGAGATGCAGATTCGTATTCGTGGTCAGCGCTCACTGACCGCAAGTAACGACCCTCTGATCGTGCTCGATGGTATTCCATTCATGGGTCAGCTCTCTGATATCAACCCTGCTGACATCAAGTCAATGGATATCCTGAAGGATGCTTCTGCAACAGCCATCTATGGTTCTCGTGGTGCTAATGGTGTTATCATCATCACAACCGTTAAGGGAGCTCAGGGCACACCTGCCAAGGTTACATATAATGGTTATGTAAGCTTTAAGAAGGTATTCCACAAGTATCCTATGATGGATGGACCTACGTTCTCTAAGATGCGTCAGTATGCAGGTCTGTACCAGAATTCACTCGACGAGAGCGAAACCACCAATACCGACTGGCAGGATTTGTACTATCAGACAGGTATCAGCTATAACCACGACCTGAGTGTTGCTGGTGGTACTAATGGCGGTAGCTACAGCTTTGGCGCTGGTTATTATAAGGATGAATCAGTTGTTCCTACCGAGGGTTACGACCGTGTTTCTATCCGTGGTAACTTCGACCAGAAGGTTGGAAAATGGTTCCGTTTCGGCTTGAGCACCAACAATAGCTATCGTAAAACTCAGGGTGTGAACAACATGTACGCTGTACTGGGTTCGTCACCTCTGTCAAGCCCATACGACGAGAATGGTAACCTGAAGCGTTACAACGCTCTGCCTGCCGACGACCAGATTGTGGTTACAAAGGAGACAGTAGAGCGCGACAAGGATATATGGTTGAGCGAGAACAAGGGTATCGGTTCGTATAATACCCTGTTTGCCGAGTTGAAGTGCCCATGGATCGAGGGATTGAGCTATCGTGTAAACGTAGGTCTTAACTTCCGTTCTTCTAAGAGTGGTTCTTTCACAGGTACTGGTATTAACAATAAGGATGCCAACGCTGTTAACAGCGGTTCTGTCTATGAGAACCAGACCCGTAACTGGGCTGTTGAGAACCTGCTCACATTTGATCGTACTTTCGCCGAGAAGCACAACTTGAATGTTGTTGCCATGTACTCTGCTGAGCAGACAACTTATGAGCAGAGTGGTGCATCAGCACAGGATATTCCTGCCGACTACTTCCAGTACTATGCACTTGACAAGGCTATTGGTCAGGCTAACCTCACTGGTTACAACTACTGGCAGAGCGGTCTGATTTCTTGGATGGGTCGTGTCATGTACTCTTATGATAATAAGTATATGATTTCGGCTGCCCTCCGTTCGGACGCTTCTTCACGTCTGGCTAAGGGTCATCAGTGGCACACATATCCTGCAGTAAGTGCCGGTTGGAACATTGCCCGTGAGAGCTTTATGGAGGATCTGAAGTGGATCGACAACCTGAAACTTCGTGTAGGTTATGGTGAAACTTCTAACCAGAGTATCAACCCATATTCTACTCTTGGAGGTCTGGCTACACGTAACTATAACTTCGGCTCTACCTATAAGTCAGGTTACTATGTAAACTCTCTGCCTAACCCTGAGCTTGGTTGGGAGTATTCTAAGACTTGGAACTTCGGTCTCGACTTCTCGTTCTTCAATGGTCGTCTGTCTGGATCGTTCGAGTACTATACTCAGAAAACTAACGATATCCTGCTCAGCGTAAAGCTGCCAGATACATCAGGTGTAAACAGCTATACAGGTAACATCGGTAAGACTCAGAACAAGGGATGGGAGTTCTCTCTGAACGGTATCATCCTCGACAACAAGAACGGTTGGAATTGGGAGGCTGGTGTCAACTTCTATCAGAACCGCAACAAGCTGGTTGAGTTGGCTTCTGGCAAGGATCAGGATGAGGCAAACCTCTGGTTCGTTGGTCATCCAATCGATGTTATCTACGACTACGAATATGAAGGTCTGTGGCAGGAGGGTGATTCCTACATGAACATTCTTGAGCCAGGTGGAAACGTAGGTATGATTAAGGTTAAGTATCGTGGTGATGCTTCTAAGGGCGACTTCCTGGAGGACGGTGTAACGCCAAGCCGCCAGATTGGTCCCGACGACCGTCAGATTATGAGCATGGAGCCTGACCTGATCGGTGGTTTCAATACAACTGTTGGTTACAAGAACTTCGATCTGACTGTTATCGGTGCCTTCCAGGTTGGTGGTAAGCTGATTTCTGCCATCCACTCTTCAAATGGTTACTTGAACATGCTTTCTGGTCGTCGTAACAACCTCGACGTTGACTACTGGACCGAGGAGAACACTGGTGCAAAATATCCAAAACCAGGTGGCATTATGAGCAGCGATAACCCCAAGTACGGTTCTACATTGGGTTATTTCAATGCTGGTTACCTGAAGTTCCGCACCATCACTCTGGGTTACAACTTCGATAAACTGCAGGCTGTAAAGGATCTTGGTATCAGCCGTCTGCGTGTATATGCTACCGTTCAGAATCCATTCGTGCTCTTCTCGCCATACAACAACGAGAGCGGACTTGATCCAGAAACCAACTCTTGGTCAAACGAGAATACGGCTGTAGGTTACTCATTCGGTAGTCACAGAATGCCTATCGTAGGTTATAACACACCTTCAACCCGCAACTTCATCTTCGGTGTTAACGTAACATTCTAAAGAATCATTTAAGAATTAAGAGTTATGAAAACTAAAAGTATCAAATATATTCTTGCTGCGGGTCTCGTATGCTGTGGTCTCTCAACTACCATGACATCCTGCAACGACGTGCTCGACGAGCAGCCTCGTAGCCAGTTCGACCCAACCTTCTTTAATACGAAGGCGGGTATTGAGGGCGGTCTGACATCGCTCTACGCTCACCTGCGCTATTTCTATGGCAACGGTTACTACCTGAACACCCTTGAGACAGGTACCGATGAGTACACATACGCACAGAGTGCCGATGGTAACTTTAAGGATGCCGACCTCTCAGGTGTAGGTTCTGTTACTCCTTCAAGCACCGTTTCTGGTGGCGCATGGGGTACCCTGTTTGCTAACATCAATACCGCCAGCGGTATTATCGAGAATGGTGCTGAGGCAGGCATTGATCCAGCTCTGCTGGCCGAGGCTTACTTCTTCCGTGCATTCGACTACTTTATCCTGGTGCAGACCTACGGTGGTGTGCCCCTGGATCTGGGTGCTGGCGAACTGAAGTTCAACACCTCTACTGCTCGTACTTCTGTACGTAATACTGTTCCTGAAGTCTATGCAGCAATCTTCAGCGACCTTGAGAAAGCTGTTGCCGATCTGCCAGAGACTCCGCGTCTTACTGGTACTGCTACTAAGAATCTGGCTCGCTTGTACCTCTCTAAGGCTTATCTGACATACGCTTGGTGGTTGGAGAACCCAAACAATATTCCTACCTATCCTGAGTGTAGTCGTAATTCTGGTGAGGCCCAGAGCTATTTCCAGAAGGCTTACGATACCGCTATGCAGGCCATCAACAATCCTGGTCCATACGCTCTGCAGCCTACATTCTATGATGTAAACGTAGCTACCAACGACCGCAACTCTGAAATCATGCTCTACGCAGATCACGACGAGGACGAGAAGTATGGTAACGGTGGTGCTGGTTACGGTTGGGGTAACGGTGGTTCGCCTGAGAACTTCGCTTACTGGATGGAGACTTGGAACTACACCGAGATGATTGCAAAGGCTGCTTCTGGTGCTTCTATTAACCCCATTCAGCGTGAGGCAGTTCAGGCTCTCGGTCGTCCTTGGACTCGTATGGCTCCTATCGCCGACAACTTCATGGAAGGTGGTGTTTGGGAAGATGCTGTTAAGGCTATCGACTCTCGTTACGATGCAACCTTCACCCTGCGCTATCATACCAACTGGCAGAAGAGTGGTAACACCGAGCCTTATGTATTTGGTGCTAATGGTGAGAAGGTATATCCCAACGAGGTTTACTTCTCTTGGGTTCCTGAGAGCGAGGACAGCAAGATTAACTACACTGGTGCCGATGGTAAGCTTGGTTTCGGTGAGATGGCAGGCCGTCCTGACTTCGTAGTTGCTGTAAACCACATCAGCCGTAAGAAGTACCCCATCAACTGGAAGATTGGTATCTATCGTACTGACAATGCTGGTGGTCTTGGTTCAAAGGTTAATGGTGGTAGCCCACGTCCTTGGAACGTTGCTAAGTTCTCTGAGTTCTATCTCATCGGTGCTGAGGCTGCTGTTAAGCTCGGTAAGCAGGCCGATGCTAAGACTCTGGTTAACGTACTCCGTGCCCGTGCCGGTAAGCAGACATTCTCTCAGAACGACAACGTAGCCGTTTCTGTTGATAACAGCGCCGCTATGGTTGCTGCAACACCGGACCCGATCACTATCGATTTCATCCTCGACGAGCGTAGCCGTGAGTTCTGGGGTGAGGGATACCGTTGGTTCGACCTCGTTCGTACTCAGAAGTGGGCTGAGCGTGCTGGTACATACCGCATCGCTGGTGCTGGTTACACCGATAAGGATCTGCAGACAGTTAAGCGCGATATTCCTGCTGGTTACTATATCCGTCCTATCCCACAGGGACAGCTGGAGGGTATGGAGATGACCGAGGAGGAGAAGGATGCATATCAGAATCCCGCATATAGGAATTAATTTTAAGTTAGTATCTTTTCTGTGTAGAACACGGGCCGTCGTTGATGACGACCCGTGTTTTCTATTCCTTACTCACGTGATAGTTGTTATATCCGAGAAACATCCCACACTTCTCACACTTCCCACACCCGACTTAGGTGCGGAAAGTGTGGGATTTCAAAAAACAAGGAGAATTTTCAATCTGAACTAGGGGTTGACTTACCACTTGTCATGGGTGTGGATATCGTCGCTCCAGCGGTGATCTTTGGGGAAAGGCTGCCCTTCCCAGGCTTTTACTTGCGTCCAGGGCTGTGGAGCATCTGTCCAGAAAGGATGGCTGGCAGGCAAACCGAGGGGCATAAAAGCTAATGAGGTCATGTAGAGCGAGCCGTTATTGGTATACCAGTCAGCTATCTCAGGCTGTGAGCCACAGAAACCGATAGTCAGATAACCTGCGTCATTGAAATTCTTATTTATGTAAGTGTTCCCTTGGACCGAGTGTTGTTGAATATCGAACATACGATGTAATACCTTTGTGAGGGCTGCACGTACCTGACCATTGCTCAACTCCTCAGGAAGTTTCTGATACCATGCCATTAGGGCCAAAGGTTGCATGGCTGCCATGCGATATGGTATAGAGCGGCCAATGACGGGGAAGGTACCCTCTGGCGAGATAAAACGTTCAAGGATGATAGCGAACTTCTGTGCACGCTTTAGGGCACGATCATGATACTTTTGGTAGTCCAGGCGCGAGTTTACTTTGGCATCGACCATCGCTTGCAACGTTTCCAGATACATGGCATGGAAAACATAGCTCGAATAATAGTCGAAAGCAAACACTGGGCCGTCAGCATACCAGCCGTCGCCAACGTACCACTCTTCTACCTTGCGGCAGGCGGTGTTGACACGGAACTCATCGAACTGTGCTCCAGCCTTGGCCAGCAAACTCTCGATGGTCGACGAGAAAAGAAACCAGTTCGTGTAAGGAGGGTCTATCTTGCGCATGCCTTGGAATTCCTTGATATATCGCTGTTTCGTGATATCGTCAAGTGGTATCCATAGAGTGTCCCAGGCGCGGAGGAACGATTCTGCGATGTAGGCTGCATCTACCAGATTCTGCCCAGCTTTGCCCCAACACAAATAATCTGGAGATTCGGGGTCGACAGAATTCTTGTATGCAGCAAGAGCCCATTCGCGGAGTTGCTTTCGTTGTAAACCTTCTGGTGTGTTGTCATCGGGTAAGGTGAGCCAAGGGGCAATACCTGCCATTAAGCGTCCAAAGGTCTCCATATAGACAACAGAGCGATCGCGGTTGTCGAACGATGGGGAGAACTCTGTCTTCATGTTCTTCTGCAATTCTCCCTTGGCCATGTTTTCCAATACGGGCTGTGCCATCTTATAGGCCAGAGAACACCAATAGTCACGATCGGTCTGCTGCTTTACTTTTTTAGCGTGGAGTGGCAGAAGTAGCGCTAAGGCTGTCGTCAAGGTAATAAGTCTTTTCATTGGATGGTGTATTTTATTTTGTTGTTTGTTTTTTGTGATTTGACAGTCAGGACGATACGATATATTTGTTTTCCCCACATGCCTTGTAGCAGTGGGTCAAGTAGGTCGCTGATGTCTTCAATGGTGGCTGAGAGTTGGTTGGTGTCGAAGTGAATACGGCTCAAAGCGTTGCGGTCGAGGGTGATGAACATCAGTCGGGTTGGATGGCAATATTCGCTCAGTTCATAATCCTCAGTAATAGTAATGGCAGATTTGCTCGATGAAACCGTACGTTTCCATGTCTTTATTCCTGCTTCGTCGGGATAGGCACCTGCAATGTCAAGTGTCAGTTGACCGTTTCTATGGCTAATGACTTTGGCTGCATATTGCCTACCGTCCTTCTGATCGATGCCATTAATCTGAGGCAGGTTGTGATATTGTGACTGCATAGTCCAGATGCTATATCGGTCGTTACTGAATGTCTTGGCTGTATATTCACCTACGCTAGGGTCGATAAATAATGGCTCGCCGTCAGCATAGACAATGAAAGACCCCACGTCATTGTGGTTGTGACTCTCACCATTGGTCCCTCCTTTCATGGCTATAAACAGATTACCTCTGCGGGCCGTCATAACCTGAAGGTTGGGGAGCCACACATCTTTTAATAATGGTTCGCATGGTCGTTCTTCGATGAAATGGCGGATATTTCGAAGAAAGAAGAGCTCACGGCTAAGTGTGGGGAAGTTACCGCTCTTATCGTATAGAGCAGCAGGATTGTTGAGCACTCCCTTTTGGCGCCCTAAGTAAGCTCCGAACTCTCGCATGGTCTGATCGCCGAGCCAGAGGCCGAAGGGATAGACAATGTTCACCTGTTGCACAGCCTTGTTCTCATGTGCATCGGCGAAGTTTACGCAGTAGTCATTGCCTATGTAGGTCTTATAGGCGTAGGATGCCATCCTACCGATTTTATCAGCATCGTCAGGAAAATCAGGCATCAATCTCAGTACCTCGAACATCGAGGCGGCAGCACGATCCCAGTAACCAGGGCCTTCGTCACAGCCTCCATCGTCGGGATACGCGTCGATAAAGGCTTGTGTAGCTTTCTGTATCTGGGCGATAGCTTCAGCTTTACGAGCCTCGTCGTGCTCGCAGAGCAACACGCATGCCAGCCAGTTGCTGCATATCCAGGGATTCCAGTTCATGCCAGCCGTTTTCCACCAATAGTCTTTCTTCAAGGCCGGCACAAGGATACGTCGTTCTATCTCACGATCAATGCGCTGGCAGAGGTCGGGTGAAAAGTCATCAAACTGTTTCTGAAGCATATATTTGGTCCACACGATGAGATTGGCGGTCTCGGCATTAAAGAGGTCCACCTCCTGAAGCTCTGCCAAGGGAATGGCTTTGGCGTAGTGGGCAGGGATACCCCACCACGTTTCCTCACAAAAGCTGCCTATTCCATCGATGATTTTGCCAGTGAAACGACCTTTACCTTCTATAATCTCAGCCATGACGAGAGCTGCCAACTGACGACGTTTCTCAAAGCAGATGGTTTCGTAGTTCACACGGTTGCCCGTTTGCTTGTTCTCTGCGAAGACGGTAAAAGGTAATGCCGTCCAAGGCTTGTCAAGGTATTGTTCGCCATAAGTGATATAACTCTGGCGCATTTCTGTGGGAATAGAATCCTGCCAGAAGTTGTCGTCAGCCTGCGGCAACAGACTGGTTATGCTGAGAGTTATCGTCAATAGCAGATTCATTGTCCAATATATCTTATGTATTCACACGCGGCTAGCAGGAAGGCGCCAACGCCGAAATTGGCCTGAGAGTTTGCATCGACCGTCTGACCGGGGATGGCGCGTTCACCTATGGGTTGAACATATCCAATCTTACCATCTTTCTGTAGTGCGATAGTAGTCAGATAGTTCCATGCTTTCTCGATGGTTGGTCCAAACTCTTTCTTTTGCAGGTAGCCATGATTAACGCCCCAAAGCAGTCCATAGCAGAAGAAGGCAGTACCGCTGGTCTCATAGCCGGGAGCTTGTTTGGGATCCATCATCGAGCGGGTCCAATGCCCCTCAGGTTGTTGCAATCTTTTTACGCCACGGGCCAGATTAGTGAATTTCTCTGCGAAGAAAGGTTGGCGCACATAGGTCTGAGGCATGTCTTGTAGAACCTTGGCCAATCCTGCCAGCACCCATCCGTCGCCACGTGCCCAGAAATCTTTTTTACCTGCTGCGGTCTTATGCTTCGGGTAGATATACTTACCGTCACGGAAGTAAAGCCCCGTTTCATGATCTAGCATAATAGAGTCACTATAACAGATATTCTCATAGAGTTTACGCAGATATTTCTCATCGCCAGTGAGTTTATACATCTTTGTCATCACGGGCATCACCATGTAGAGAGCATCGGCCCACCACCAGTAGTCATGTGCTTTAGAGTCGGCTTCATAGCCCATTACCTCTTTGGCACGGGCAACTTTCTTTTCATCTTTTTCAAGATTATAGAGGTCGATATATGTCTGGAAACAAATCTGCCAATCGCCGAAAAGAACATAGTCCTGTCCTTCTCCGTATTGTTTGTATTTCCAGTTCGAAGGATCCGGCTCAGTGGCACCTTTCCACTGGTTATGCTCTGCCCACTGAATACTATAGTCGAGCATCTTTTCGTCTTTCAGTATTTTGTATACCTCCATATTGCCCGTATGATAGGCGGCGTTGTCCCAAAAGGAGCGCACCTCAGCAGGATTGTTTGTCTGCCAGTAGGTGTTTACCTTTCTGATAACATCCTTCACCTCATTGGCCGTCCAACGTTTTGCTTGTAGAGTCAGGGCCGAGAGCAATGTGAGTGTTAACAGTAGTCTTTTCATAATCTGTTATGTTAGCTGTTTGCAAAGATACTAAGAATCTGTCATAATATAGGTTCTAAGCTTGTTAATTCTTACAAAAGGGGGCAGCCTACATCGCGCAGACTGCCCCTCCGCCTTAGAAAATACTAACTAATAACCTAAATTATGTATGAATGAAATATTAATGTCTTAATAACCAGGATTCTGCTGTAAGTCAGCATCCTTGTTCAGCTGGATCTCTGACAGAGGAATAGGCAGCAGGGTGTGCTTCGAAGCATCGAAACCGGTAATCTTCTTACTGTCGGTTCCCTCAGCCCACTTATCCATCATCATCTTTACACGTTCAGCCAGCTTGCCTGTACGGCACAGGGTGTAACGACGGTTCTCCTCGCCAACCATCTCACGGATGCGCTCGTCGAGCAGGAAGTCGATAGTCATCTGTGCAGCAGTCACCTTACCAGCATTAGCATTACCTGTTTCAGCACGATAGGTCTTGAAAGCACGGTCGCGCAGTACGTTGATATCCTCGGCTGCACCAGCGGTGTTACCCTGGTTGATACGAGCCTCGGCACGGAGCAGATAAGCTTCGGCGAAACGCATCAGAGGCCAGTCCTTAACCATCTCCCATCCAAAGTCGTCGGTTGGGTCGTAAGCACCCCACTTAGTTGGGTGAGGATACATGACTTCCAGAGTATCGCTTGTCTTCCAGTAGATACGATCGCCGGTCTTGATGGTGATCTTGGTAGCACCTGATGTGCCATCGTCAACACGGAAACCATCCTTCACTGAAATCTCCTTGTTTACATTAGGCTTGTTGGCATACAGGATACGACGGATGTTGTGGTTTGAGTTACGGATATCGCCATCCTCCCAGATACCATACTTCACGTAGTTGCTCAGACGCAGACGACCGTTACCACGACCGCCGAGAGAGTCGGCATTCTGCATAAAGTCGGTCAGTTTGTGGAAAGCAGCCACCCAGTTACGACGCTGCTGTGGGGCATTGATGATACCACCTGTTACGTCGCGGTTGTACTCCATCTGGAATACCCAGATGCCTTCGGTGTTACCCTGCGAACGGCGCTGGTTGCCCCAACGGAACATATCGCTGTAGTAGTCGCCGGCATCAGAGAGGAACTTACCATAACGCTCTGAGATGAGCTTGTAGTTGCCGCTGTTGATAGTAGCTGATACAGCAGCCTCGGCCTCGGCAAATTTACCCATGCGGTTGAAAGCCTCACCAGCCAGAATGCGGGCACAGTCCTTGTTGATACGGTTCTGTGTCTTGGTTTTACCTACCTCAGGCAGGTTGGCGATAGCATCGTTCAAATCGGCGAAAATCACAGCGTCAATCTCTGATACAGCGTTACGTATGAAGTCGGTGCGTGGCTCAGCCTTGCTCTCGGTAAGCAGGGGCACTGGTCCCCACAGTGTTACCAGCAGGTTGTAAGCGTATGCACGGAAGAACTCTGCCTCGCCTTTGGCGGCAGCATCAACATTCTCTGTATTAATAATGATGTTAGCACTATTAATGATACTGTAGAGTGATGTCCACAACTTGCTTACACCACTGTTCTCAGCATTCAGTGAGCCATACTGATAGAAAGGTACCTCAACACCCTGTGTAGAGCCAGGGGCTCCTACATCGGTACCATCTTGGAAGCAGCCAACGAATCCCTGCTGATCGCTCCATCCCCAGAGGTCGGCAAATTTCTGGTGCAAGCCGATAACCTTAGCCTCGACGTCAGTCACGTCGGTGCCGTATGATGAGTACATTTTCTCATCCAAGTAGCTGTCGCTGCATGAGGTCAGAGTCAGTGCGCTGACAGCCAGTGCTGAATATATAATGTTTCTTAGTTTCATAATTGTATCTCCTTAATTTTAGAATGTAACGTTAAGACCGAATACAACGCTCTTAGTCATTGGGTAGTTGTTCTCGTAACCACTCCATCCGCGCTGAGTGATGTCAGACTCTGGGTCCCATCCCTTCCAGCTGGTGAAGGTGTAGAGGTTACGTCCGCTCACGTAAGCAGTCAGAGCGCTCAGGTGCAGTGCATTCAGTACCTGTGCTGGGAACTGGTAGCTCAGTGTAACGTCCTTGATACGGGTGTAACCGGCGTTACGTGGGAATCCATAACCCCAACGGTTTGAGGTCTTGCTCAGCGAGCGGTACTCGTTGCTTGGGTTAGCCTCGGTCCAGTAACCAATCTCTGTGGTTGAGTTACGGCGGCCCATCTCGTCGCTTGCCATAGCCAGCAGTGAGTTGTTACGCTTCAGACCCTGTACAGTCTGGATGAAGATGCTCAGTGTAAGGTTCTTATAAGTAAAGGTGTTGGTCAAACCGCCAATCCACTTTGGAGTTGTCTGTCCCTGAATCTTTTTATCGCCTTCTGGTGTAATCTTACCGTCACCATCCAAGTCGGCCAACTTCACGTCACCAGGCTGTGCCTGAGGGTCCTGCTTCAGGTGGTCGCCACGGTCAATCTCGTCTTTCTGCCAGATACCTTCCATCACATAGTCGTAGATAACGCTGATTGGCTGTCCGATGAACCAACGGTTACCAAGGTCGTCCTTCTGATCGCCATACAGGTCCTTAATCTCGTTCTTGTTCCATGACCAAACAAGTGAGGTGCCCCATATGAAGTCCTTTGTAACAATGTTCTTTGAGTTGATAGTTACTTCAAGACCCTTGTTTGCGGTCTTACCCATGTTCATGTAAACGTTAGAGTAACCAGAGATCTTTGGCAGGTTACGCTGCAACAGCAGGTCGGTAGTTGTTGATGTATAGAAATCGATGTTACCGTTGATGCGGTTGTTTAGGAATCCAAAGTCAAGACCGATATTGAAGGTCTTGGTAGTCTCCCAACCCAGACCGCTGTTACCCATGCGGCTGCTTGGGTTTAGAGCTGTGGCCGACTGTCCGTCCATGGTCAGGGCGTTGTTCGACATCTTGGCAAGTGTTTCGTACACGCCGATAGCCTCATTACCAGCCTTACCGTAAGAGAGGCGCAACTTCAGGTTGTTCAGCCAGCTCTGTGTCTTCTCCATAAACTTCTCGTTGGCAATGTTCCAACCCAAGGCTACTGATGGGAATACACCATACTTATTATCGTCACCGAATACCGAAGAACCGTCGCGACGAACAGTGAAGGTGAAGAGGTAGCGACTGTCGTATGAATAGTTCAGACGTCCCATCTGTGAAACAGTCTTGTAGAGGTCGGTATATGACTTTGCAGTCTGTGTACCACCACCACCAAGGTTGTGCCATGAAAGCTCATCGTTGATGAACTTGGCACCTGTAGCGGTATTGTCGTGATACTTCTTGCGTGAAGAAGCATACAGCAGTGTGATATCGAAGTGGTGCTTCTGGATATCCTTAGCGTAAGTAAGAATGTTCTCAACGGTACGGCTCTGGGTCTCAGCATTGAAGATGTAGCCATAACCATTCTGGTCGTTTTGCTCGGCACCATTGTAGTAGTTCTCACGACGTGGAACGAACGAGTAACCGAAATTGAACTTGTAGCGCAAACCTGCCAATGGCTTCCAGATGTTACCGAAGTCCATCTCAGCGTAAGCATTCAAGTTGATGTTCCACTGACGGCGCTCATGATCCTGGTTTACGTCACGCATAGGATTGAAGAACAAGCTCTCGGTGTACATGGGATAGATGCAGTAGCTGCCATCCTCGTTGTAAACCTGTCCATAAGGTGACATAGCCTCGGCCATCAGGAAGTTCACACGACCACCGTCGCGGTTGTGCGATACGATATAGCTGTTAGTACCAATCTTTAAATAGTTGGTTACATCAGCATCTACGTTCATACGCATAGAGTAGCGCTTGTAGTTGAACCCCTTCAGTACACCCTTCTGGCTCATATAATCGCCAGAGATGAAGTACTTGATTCTCTCGGCACCACCGTTTACGGTTACGTTGTGATCCTGAATAATACCTGTCTGTGATACCATGTCGTAAATCCAGTCGGTCTCCTGACCAGCAGCCTGGGCGGCAGCTTCGTTCTGGTTCTTAACATAGTCGTTATACATGGTCTCACCAGGGTTCTGGGCTACATAGTCCTTGTAGCGCTGTGTGATCTGTGCGCCGTTACAGAAGTCCATCTTCTTGGCAAAGTCTTCAAAACCTACGTAGCCATTGTAGCTAACGGTTGGCTTACCATCTTTACCATGCTTGGTGGTAAT
>JAEEGJ010003806.1_pt1 | contig 54770 bp, 44 predicted proteins | sample 8958761 | NCBI WGS metagenome assembly JAEEGJ01 (sample SAMN16246546, study PRJNA631951) | gut metagenome | biome: gut microbiome; feature: rumen; material: RS-attached | host: Bos | place: Iran: Karaj | collected 2018-10
AGGTTTCCAGCTTTCTCCTGAGCAGTTTCTGGTCATGGACACTCTATGGGATGAGGGAGTCCTAACCCAGCAACAGATCGCTGACATCACGATGAGGGACAAGAACTCGATTGTGAAGCTTATAGACGGTCTTGAGGTCCGAGACTTGGTCCGGAGGGTGTCTAATCCGGATGACAGGAGGCAAAACCTCATAGAAGTGACACCATATTCATTAAGTGTCAGGAAGACAATCGATTCCCTGGCCTATGAGTCGGTGTATTCGATTCTCGGTGATATTTCCGCGAAAGCGGTCAAGACTTTTGTCAAGGTGCTTGCCAGAATGGAGAGGAACATGGATCCGTCTTCTGATCTGGAGGCTTTGGCCGAGAAGTATCCTACTAAAAAAGAGAATGGCAATGGGTAAACTATACGACCTTTTGATGAAGGACTACCGCCTGAAAGAGGGCTTGAACGCATGTATCAATTGCGGGACATGCACGGCTATCTGCCCGGCGGCCGAGTTCTATCGTTACGATCCGAGGAAGATCGTGGATATAGTCCAGAGCAAGGATGATGAGGAGATTGAGAAATTGCTCAAGAGTGACATGATTTGGTATTGCGGAGAATGCATGAGTTGCGTGACAAGGTGTCCGAGGAAAAATGCCGTCGGTCTGATAATCATGTCCTTACGTAATCTTTCAATAGAGCTTGGATACTTTATTGAGTCGGAGAAAGGACGTCAGCAGTACCTCCTTGTCAAGGATCTATGCTCAAATATCCTTGATTACGGCTATTGTGTCTATCCCCGGAGGTTTGATTATGAGGGACATCCCGAGGCCGGCAGGGTCTGGGAATGGGAAGAAAAACATCTGGACGATGTCTTCGAGCGCCTTGGCGGCAACCTTGACGGTGGCGGGCCGGGAGCTATGAGAAAGATTCCGCAGGAGGATCTCGACCAGATAAAGAGCATATTCGACATAACCGGTGCGACCGCTCGAATGGATAATGTGGCTGAGGCCGCTAGAAAAAAAGCTGATGAGCTTGGGATGACTATGGAGGAATTCTCCAAGATGGTGTATACAGCCAGCGACCCTAAACATTTGAATCATTAGGATTTATGATCTACGAAGGGAAACAGAAGATCTGGTCAGACTACCAGAAAGAGATACCGGACGACCACTATTTTTATGTCCGCAGTTGCATTAGGCAGAGTTTTTTCCCAGCCTCAGAGGCGACTTTCCTTGACATCACGAGGAACGTTCTGGGTAAGGATATATTTGAGACAGAGCATCATACCACCTGTGGGGGAATCGCCTATCACAGCGATGCTATCCCACAAGAGACCGTGATGACTATAATAGCCCGCCAGTTCGCTTTAATGGCCAAGTATGGCTACGAGAACTATGTTTGTTCCTGCATCACTTCTTTCGGCCTCTATTGTGAGACTATGGAGACATGGAGGGAGTTCCCGGAGCTCGAGGCTAAGATCCGGGAGAATCTATGGAAATCATGCAAGCTGGAGTTCGCCAAGCCCAAATTCTTGGTCCATGCCAGTGACCTGATTTATAAATACCGGAATATGATAGCCGCCCAGGCGGTCCGGAAGCTCGTGAATGTCCACACCGGTGAGCCTCTGAAGGTGGTGGAGCACATCGGTTGCCATTATTCTAAGATGTTCCCTTCTAAGGGAGTCGGAGGCGCTGAATATCCTTATGTCTTGGTTGGTATGATTGAGGCCTGGGGTGGTGAGATTGTGGATTATCCTGAGAGGAGGCATTGCTGTGGCTTTGGTTTCAGGCAGTATTTCATCAAAGGCAACAGGGGTTATTCTCTCTCCAATACTCACAAGAAGTTTGAGAGTATGGAGCCTTTCAAGCCGGATTTGATAATCACAAACTGTCCTGGGTGTCCTTATTTCCTTGACAGGTGGCAATATGTGATCGCCGAGTCCACCGGTAAGACTTACGGTCAGGATGGTCACGGAATCCCTGCCCTCACTTATGAGGAGGTCGCAGGTCTTGTTATGGGCTATGATCCATGGGATCTCGGGCTCCAGACACACCAGGTGGGGGTTGAGCCCCTTCTGGACAAGATGGGGGTCGAGTATGATCCCGCTAAGAAGTATCTGGGAAAGAATGGCAAGGACCTCGGTAATCCTATTCCTTGCGCCTGTTTGAAATAGTCTGAATATGAAAAACAATATACTTATTATAGGCGGCGGCCCTGCCGGACTTGAGGCTTCCGCGCAGTTGCAGAGGATGGGATACAATGTCATCCTGATCGAGAAGTCTCCCAAACTTGGCGGACATCTGGCGAAATGGGACAGGCTTTTCCCTGACAGCGTCCCGGCGGACGAGGTCCTGGACGGGCTGCTCCGTGGAACTGACGGTGTCAAATGTTTTACTGACACTGATGTGAGGGCGATTAACCGTCTTGACAAGTCGTATAACGTTCGACTCACGAATGGCATCACCGTTCTCTCCGACGCAGTGTTGGTCGCCTCAGGTTTCGACCTGTTTGATGCCGTGAAGAAGGAGGAATATGGCTACGGGATCTACGACCAGGTCATGACGAACGCTGACCTTGAAGCTTATTTCAAGACCGGTTCCGACAGGAGGATAGAAAATCCTGGCAGGATCGGGTTCGCCCATTGTGTCGGATCCAGGGACGAGAAGTCAGGTTGCAGGTCTTGCTCAAAGGTCTGCTGCGCGACCGCCGTCAAACAGGCGATAGAGATGAAGCAGGCTTTCCCTAAAGCTGAGGTGTACTGTTTTTATATGGATCTCCGTCTTTTCGGGCGCCATTACGAGGACATCTATCTCAAGGCCCAGAAGGAATATGGGGTCAGATTCATCAGGGGACGACTGGCGGAAGTATCTGAGAATTATGATGGTACGCTTCAGGTTAAGGCAGAGGACACGGTTGCCGGCAAGCCTTTGAAGGTTACTCTTGACCTTCTTGTGCTCATGGCGGGCATGAGACCTTCAGCCTCTGGGAAGGCTATCGGTGATCTTCTTGAGATGACGGTGGAGGAGGATGGTTATTTCGCTGTGAGGAGCGGAATAGCCGCAGGTCAGAGGAGCCCTATTCCGGGAATATTCCTTGCCGGGGCGGCTACAGGTCCTAAGACTCTTCCGGAGACTCTCGCCGACGCGAGGGCGGCCGCTATGGAGATTGACCGGTATCTTACAGAGATATTCCCTGATGCCAAGAATTACAAACAACTTGTCAAGGAGAGATGGTAGATTTCGGATTCGGATTAGTGCCGAGCTCCAGGATCAACCTGGATTCGTTCGACAAGGATAAGTACGAGGAGTTGGTATCTATTGAGCCCGATGCCAGGATCTGCATGGCATGCGGCACCTGCACCGCGGTATGTACGGCAGGGAAGTTCTTCCACACGAGCCTGCGTGAGGCCATTGAGGACATTTTCAATGCCAAGCCTGACAATGCCTTGGCGGATCTCAAGGCTTGCCAGCTATGCGGTAAATGCTCCATGGTCTGCCCCCGAGGCATAAACACCAGGCACCTGATCATGTCAATCAATAAAGTTTACTCGGATAAATGACACCTCTGTTCTATATATTGGCTGCCCAGGCCGCCGATCCGGAGGTGATCGACAGGATACCTTCCGGCTACAGCCACTTTGTCATCCCTTTCACAATTGGCATCACTTTCATGCTGTGTTGGATAGGAGTCGGATGTGTGAGATTGCTCGCCGCTATTCCTAAAGCGGACAGGATCAAGTTTTGGAAATCCCTATTGATTCCGAAGACAATCGTCAAGAACCTGAAGGATCTCTTCGGAGACTGTCTGTTCCATATCAAGATTTGGATGAGAAAGCCTCTGCTCGGGTATATGCACTCGGCGATTGCCTTCGGATGGTTTATGATCATCATCTTGGGACACATTGAGGTCGCTCTTTTTGTCCCAGCTAGGCTTAATGTGACCAGGGGAGGCCTGTTCTATCCGATTTTCTACAGGTATTTCGTGTGGATGAATCCCGGCCACACAACGTTGCGTGGCTCATTCTTCTTCTTCTTGATGGACTTCTTCCTGCTATATATCCTCTCAGGTATAGCGCTGGCGATCTTCAAGAGGTTCCGTTCGATTGTCTTGGGAATGAGGCATACCACCAAGCCTTCATTCGCTGACCGAGTGGCATTATACAGCCTATGGCTGATATTCCCGTTAAGGCTTCTAGCGGAGAGTTTTACGGCTGATTTGAGTGGTGGTAGTTTCCTGACGGTACCTGTCAACCATTTCTGGCATTTCCTTTTCGGGGATAAGCTATGGTTCATGCCCTGTTGGTGGGCTTATTCGATCTGTTTGGGGCTTTTCTTCGCGGCGATGCCTTTCAGCCGTTACATGCACATCTTGACAGAGGTGCTGTGGATTCTGTTGCGCAACGCCGGTGTCAAACCCAACCATCCAAGGAAGGGTGTCGCTGAGGCGGAAATCTACGCTTGCTCGAGCTGTGGCCTGTGCCTTGACGCATGCCCTATGAATGTCCAGAAGAAGAACCTTAAGTATTCCTCGGTCTATTTCATAAGGTTCTTGAGGAGGCATAATGAGAAGAAAATCAATAGTATCGCGGAAAAATGCCTGATGTGTGACAAGTGTCACGCTCTATGCCCTGTCGGTGTCGATGCCCCGGCCCTTCGCCGTGCCCAGCGCGCCACCGTCAACAACGCCCTTCCGTACGACTACTCCTACCTTCCATCGGCGGTTTCCGGTAGCACCCTTGGCCGTTCGACCGCCTCGCTTCGCTCGGCCCCACCGCTCGCGTCGCCAAGCGACGCTCCGGTCCCCCCTCTTAACGTGCCGAGGGTGGCAGTGGTCTCACCGGCCAAGGTGCTGCCGGAAACCGTCTCTACGGAAAAGGTCTTGTATTTCGCGGGATGTATGACACACCTCACGCCGAGGATCATCAAGTCTGTTGAGAAGGTCTTTAATGCCGCTGGGGTTGATTACGTTTTCGCTGACCGGGAAGGAGGTATCTGTTGCGGACGTCCCCTGATGCTGGCCGGAAGGACTGAAGCGGCCGCCGCTGTGATTGAAGCCAATAAGAAGATGATCGAGGAATCAGGCTGTGACACTCTCGTGCTGTCATGTCCTATCTGCTTCAAGGTATTCAAAGAGGAATATCACCTTGAGGGAATAAAGGTGATTCACTATACTCAGTTCATAAACGACCTAATCATTTCCGGCAAGCTCCCTGTTCAGAAGACGGAGCGAAAGCTCGTCTACCATGACCCTTGTGAACTAGGGAGAGGATGTGGAGTATATTTTGAGCCACGGGCCGCATTGAATCAGATCGGGACGCTGGTTAAAGCATCTAAGGAATATGACGAGAGCATTTGCTGCGGAGGCAGTCTAGGTAGTCTCACCCTTGATTCTAGAGATCGCTCGAAGATATCCGAGGCTTCGCTTGACAGTCTTTTGGCGAATGATCCGGAGACCATAGTGACAGCTTGCCCTCTCTGCTTGAAGACCTTCTCGGAGGCTGTGTCCAATGCCCGCGGTCGTGATATTAAAGTCTCAGTGAAAGATTTTGCGGAAGTTGTTTGTCCATAGTTCGGGAATATTTCATTATATTCACGAAAACTTGACAAATGACAGGTATGAAAAGGATTATTATCTCTCTCGTCGCCATCATGATGGCGGCGTCTCCTATCGCCTTGGCCCAGCCCAGAGGCGGCCGTCCCGGGGGCATGAAACCCGATTCAGAGAAAAAAGATGAACCCGAGAAGCCCGAAAAGCCGGCACCGGAGTTGACTGTGACGCCCGGCTTGTTCGGTGTGGCGCACCATGAGAAAGATTGGTATTTCGAGGTGCCTGACAGTATTCTCGGCCGCAGGATTCTCGCTGTCACCCGCTATGTCAGCAATACCCCTGGATCCTCACAGTATGGTGGAGAAGAGGTGACTGAGAGCATGATTTACTGGGAGAAGGCCTCCAATGGTAATCTCCTTCTCCGAGTGGATGCCCTCACGATCCAGGCCGATAAAGGCCAGGATATCGAGAAGGCGGTGAAAGTCAGTTCCGAGAATCCGATAATCGCTTCCATAAAACCAGAGAAGAGCTCTTCTCCAGGGACTACAAGGGTCAAGGTGACTAACCTTTTTGAGGGGGATGTCCAGGCTTTCTCATTGAGTTCAGGATCCAAGAGGATGATGAATTTGGGGGGAGTCAAGGGTGACGCTAGTTTTATCGAGAGTGTCCGCACTTTTCCGATTAACACGGAAGTCACTGTCACTAAGACATATACTTATAATCAGCCGACTCCGAGTATGGGAGGTGGACAGAGCCCTATGCGTAGCCAGTCTCTTCCTGCTGGTGTTGAAGCTGGTGCTGTGACGCTTGTACTCAACACATCGATGGTTCTTCTCCCGGAGGAGCCGATGCAGCCGAGGCTGTTCGATGCCCGTGTCGGTTATTTCGCCGATGGTTACAGCAAATTTACTGATGACCAGCAAGGTGTCGAGAACCTCAGGTTCATCACCAGATGGCGTCTTGAGGCCCGTCCCGAGGATGTCGAGAAGCAGAAAAGGGGAGAGCTGGTAGAGCCTGTGAAGCCTATTGTTTACTACATCGATCCCGCTACCCCGAAGCAGTGGCGCAAGTATCTGATCGCTGGTGTCAATGACTGGCAGAAAGCTTTTGAGCAGGCCGGTTGGAAAAATGCCATCAGGGGTGAGGAATGGCCAGAGGACAACCCTGACATGAGCCTTGAGGATGCCCGTTTCTCTGTGATTCGTTACTTGGCTTCCCCTACCGCTAACGCCTATGGTCCGAATGTCCACGATCCCAGGTCTGGAGAAATCATCGAAAGCCATATAGGTTGGTATCATAACGTGATGACTTTGGTCCACGACTGGTATCAGATTCAGGCCGCAGCTGTCGATCCAAGAGCTCGTGCCTTCAAGTTTGATGAGGAGTTGATGGGAGACTTGATCAGGTTCGTGTCTTCTCACGAGGTAGGTCATACCCTTGGTCTTCGCCACAATAAAGGTTCAAGCAGCATGACTCCTGTCGAGAAACTCCGTGACAAGGAATGGGTCGAGAAGAACGGTCATACCGTCAGCATTATGGACTATGCCCGTTTCAACTATGTCGCTCAGCCTGAGGATAATATCGGCAAGGACGGACTTTATCCAAGGATTAATGACTACGACAAGTGGGCTATTGAGTATGGTTACAAGGCAACTCCTTACAAGACCCCCAAAGAGGATCATTTGTACTGGAACAAGGTCATAATCGAGAGGCTTGCCGCGAATCCCAGACTGTGGTTTGGTGGTGAGGGATACGATTCCGATCCAAGGGCTCAGAGCGAAGACCTTGGTGATGATGCGATGTTGGCCAGCGACTATGGAATCATGAACCTCAAGAGGATAATAGGTGAACTGCCCAAGTGGAACGCTGAGGAAGGAGATCAGTATCGGAATGTGAACCGTATGTATTCTCAATTGGTAGGTCAATACAACCGTTACGTCGGCCACGTGGCTGCCAATATCGGAGGCCGTTTCATCACTTACAAGAGCATTGAGCAGTCCGGTCCGGTTTATGAGCCTGTTCCGAAAGAACGTCAGAAAGCTGCTCTTGAATGGCTGAATAAGAATGTTTTCACAAAGCCTGCCTGGCTCGTGGAAGTTCCTTATATTTACAACCTTACCGACAATCCGGATAGCTATCTTCACACGATGGTCAACAGTTCGGTCAGTCCTTCTTCGCTTCTTGATGTCCAAAGGCTTGAACGTCTGGGGCAGTTTGCCCAGAATGATCCTTCCAACTACAAGCCGGAGGAATACCTTTCCGATCTGACTGGAATGATCTTCTCAGAGCTGTATAAGGGCAAAGCGACTGACAGCTACCGCCGCTACCTGCAGCGCCGCTTTGTCAGTGCGGCTGTCGATGCCATGAATGGCAGAGGCGCTGAAAACACAGATGGCAAGGCTTTGATTCTCGGCACTTTAACCGAGATCCAGAAAAAGGCGGCCAAGGCCAAATCCTCTGATATGGCAACACAGGCCCACTGGCAGGATATTGCCAAGACTATTGAGAAAGCTTTGAAATAAATGATTGCTCTTCTTACAGGCGCATCCCGTGGCATCGGCCGCGCGATCGCTTTAGAACTTGCGGATTTAGGCTTTGATCTCGCCCTTGTAGGGCGGGATCAAGCTTCTTTGGAAGAAACCGCTTCACTTATTCCTGGCACACGGGTGTCTTTGATCACGGCTGATTTGTCCGATCCAGGCTCATCTAAGTATATAGTTGAGCGGACAGTCTCCGCTTTCGGCGGGCTTGATCTACTGGTCAATTGTGCCGGGGTACCACAGAAGGGCCCTTTCACTGAGGTTACTCCAGAAGAATGGGACAAGGTTTTCGCCGTGAACGCCAGGGCACCTTTCTTCATTTGCCAGGCTGCCCTTGAGCCTTTGAAGAAGTCTTCCAAACCAATGGTGATCAACATCGCGTCCGTTGTAGGTTTCAAGGGATATATCAACCAGAGTGTGTATTCCTCATCGAAGCACGCCCTTACTGGGTTCACGAAGGTGTTCGCCAAGGAAGTTCAGCCTTTCGGGATCAGGGTACATCTTATCAGCCCTGGTGGAGTGGCTACAGAGATGGTGAAAAAGATGCGTCCAGACATCGACCCTTCCGAACTGATCCAACCCGAGGAAATAGCTGAGATAGTTCGCTTTCTCGTCACCCGTAAGGGTTCCGGAACAATAGACCAGTTCTATATCCGCCGCTACACCGGCCTGGCCTTTGATTAACACTTTTCCCGCATATAAACTTTAAACCATTGAATATGAGAAAGTTCCTGATCATTCTGACGATAGCGTCCGTTTTCAGCTCTTGTAAAGAGCAGGGGAGCCAGGTGACAATGAGTTTCAAGGAAACGGAGAAATCCTTCGTAGAGCCTGGGAAGGAATTCCGGCCTGCGCCTCTGTGGACATGGAACGCCCGGGTCAATCATGAGGACATTGATACAGGTCTGCGGTTCTTCAAGGATCAGGGATTTGGCGGCGCTTTCATCCATCCGCGTCCAGGGCTTGAGACTGATTATCTCTCCGAGGAATGGTTTGAACTGTATCGATATGCTGTCGAGAAGGCCAAGGAACTTGATCTGGACATCTGGATCTACGACGAGAACTCCTATCCGAGCGGCTTCGCCGGCGGCCATGTCCAGCGGGAAATGCCTGAGTCATGGGACCATACCGTCCGGATCAGGCCCCACCAATTTGAGACACTGCCGGAAGACCTGTCCACCTATTCTTATTTCCTGAGGCAGGAAGGCGATGATTTCGTTGATATCTCTTCCAACCTGGAGGCCTATAGAGGTAAGCCAGGAGTGTATTACCTCTATACCTCTGAAAGCGCTGAGGTTGTGGAAGGAATGTCCGCATGGCATGGAGGATATCCTTATGTTGATTTGCTCTATCCGGGAGTGACGGAGAAATTCCTGGAGATAACCACGGCCGGTTATGAGAAAGAATTCGGAAAGGATCTCGCACCTCTCCTTCACGGAATGTTCACCGACGAGCCTCGTTGTCCTTTCTTCACACCCGCGATGTTCGATGAGTTCAAGAAGGACTGGGGCTACGATCTCTTGCCCAACCTTCCGAAGCTGGCTACGGAAGTCGGTGACTGGAAGAAGGTTAGGCGGGATTATGCACAGACCAGGCTCCGCCTTTTCGAGGAGCATTGGTCAATACCGTATTCAGAATACTGCGAGAATCACGGGCTGATCTGGACCGGCCACTATTGGGAGCATGAGTGGCCAGGGTTGCGTCCAGGCCCTGACAACATGGCGATGTACCGGTTCCATCAGATGCCTGCAATCGACATGTTATTCAACGGCTTCGATGAGAACTCTGTCGGCGCCCAGTTTGGCAATGTCCGTTCTGTGAAGGAGGTAAGGAGTGTCGCCAACCAGTGCGGCCGTCCGAGGGTCCTGAGCGAGACCTATGGCGGAGCCGGCTGGGACTTGACCTTCGAGGATATGAAGCGTTTGGCGGACTGGGAATATGCGCTTGGAATCAACTTCATGAACCAGCATTATTCCAACGTGACTATTGAGGGAGCTAGGAAACTGGATTATCCGGACTACTTCACAAGATATTCCCCTTGGGGTGAAGACTATAAGCTGCTTAATGATCACGTCGGACGTCTCTCCTTGATGCTAAGCCATGGCGAGCAGCTGAATGACATCCTCGTTATCGAGCCGACCAACACCGTCTGGCAATATTATTCCGAATGGTATAGTCAACCGAAGCTTGGGCAGATAGGCAACGGTTTCCAAGCCTTTGTGACTGGTCTTGAGAAGGACCAGTACGAATATGACCTTGGCTCAGAGGACATCATCAAGGCTTTGGGGGATGTCAAGGACAGGAAGTTCGTCGTCGGGCAGAGAGCATATTCAGTCGTTGTGATCCCTGAGCAAGTTGAGGTTCTTTATCCGGAGACCGAAGAAATGCTGGCCAGGTTTGAGGCTCAGGGTGGCAAAGTGGTATGGATGAACCGTGGTGATAAGATGACTGGTGTCCCTAAGGGCGGGGTTGTCTTCGAGGACCTTGAAGGTACTGGACTTTATCACCACCGCAGGGATTACCGTGAAGGCGAACTGATATTCCTGGCCAATTCCTCGTTGACAGAGGCTTCATCGGGCACGCTCACGATTAAGGGATCATGCCTGATTGAATATGACACTATGACTGGAAAGAAGTATTCTTATCCATCAGTCCCTGCGGGAAAAGGCGAGATCAAGGCTTCTTTCTCCTTGCCTCCGGCAGGACATCTACTACTTTTCGCCTCACGGAAGAAAGTATCGCTCGCGGGACGGCCCTCCCTGCCTGCGACCGAGCCTTTTGTACTTCAGCCTGATTCAGAGTTGAAAGTCAAGAGGTTGACTGACAATTACCTGACCTTGGATGCCTGCGACATCTACGTCGATGGAGAACTATACCGGAAGGATGACTATTTTGTGAAGGCGTGCAGGGATCTTTATGCCAGGTTCGGTATGAGTAACCCTTGGGAGAGCGCTATTCAGTATAAGCAGGAAGCTATTGATGCTGATACCCTTACCGTTGGAGATATCCATGTCCGGTATAGTTTTGGGATAGTCCCCGGCACGGATCATTCATCGCTTAAACTTGTCTGCGAGAAGCCCTGGCTTTGGGAAGTGACTGTCAATGGTGGGACTCCAGCCCTGCTGGAAGGCGTCCATCCGCTGGATGCCCGCACGGGTTGCTTCGACATATCCGCCCTCGTCAAGGATGGCAAGAATGTGGTCGATCTGCACATCCCTCATATGAGCGTTTTCGCTGAGATCTCAGACGCTTTCATTTGTGGTGACTTCTCCGTTGTCCCTTCCTCCAGTGGATGGGAAATAGCGCCGCCGTCTGTGTTGGGTAAAGGCTGGTGGTGCGATCAAGGAATGCCATTCTATTCCTGGACTGTCTCGTATTCAAGGACTTACTCTGTCGATGATCCCTCTGGACATTACCGCCTGGTCTTGGATGATCTGCACGGTACGGTGGCGCAAGTCATGGTCAATGGGGAAAAAGCCGGCATAATCGGCTGGAAGCCATTCGAAACCGATCTGTCGGGACTCATGAAGGAAGGTCAAAACAACGTGGAAGTCCGCATTATCGGATCACTTCACAACTTGTATGGACCTCACCATATCGGCCATACCGGTGTGGTTGGCCCTGGTCATTGGAATAGCGTGACGGGCAAATTGGATTGCTCGCAGTATATATTCCGCCAGTATGGCCTGGAGGGTGACTTCAAGATTCTGAAATACTGACTCACATCCTGTCCAGAATGGCAGGCTTGTATTTGATCGTCTGGTAGAGGGATCGGAATATCAGGTGGGTGTAATAGGCGGCGAAGAGGAGGTGGACCTTGGCGCTGAGGCTCGTTTGAAGGCCTGTGGAGCGAAGGAGCAGGATCCCGCCGAACCAGACGATGAAAAAGGCAACAAGGCAGCCTATATTGGCGTCCCGCATCTCTTTTGTGGCGGTGGCGCCAATATATATTCCGTCCCAGGTGAAGGCTGGGCAGCCTAGAAGCGGCATGATGACGAGCCAGGGAAGATAGGCTTTGGCAGCTTGGACTACCGTGCTGTCTGAGGTCATAAGGCGGAACATAGGTGTGCCTGCGGCGGCGTAGATCACCACGAAGAAAAGGCCTATTCCCATGCTCCATATAAAGGTCCATTTGACGGTCTTGGAGACGGCGTACTTGTCCTTGCGGCCGAAGAACCGTCCTGTCAAGGCTTCTCCGGCGAAGGCGAAGCCATCGGTGAAGTAGGAGAATATCATCATAAGTTTCATCATGATGGAACTCATGGCCAGGAGGGTGTCGCCGAAGCGGGCGGATATAGCAGAGAATGCCAGATATACTCCCATCAGGCATAGCGACCGCACAAACAGGTCTCCATTCACGCTGAAGAACTGACGAATTGACGGTCGCTCAGGCGAATTGCCGCCATAGGGAGGCGATGGTGCTTCGGATGGCGAGACCACTGCCACCCTCGGCACGTTAAGAGGGGGGACCGGAGCTTCGCTTTGCGAAGCGAGCGGTGGGGCCGAGCAGAGCGAGGCGGTCGAGCCGCCGAAGGCACCATCGGCGACCTGATTAACGGAACCGTTTGGCACCAAAACCCATCTAAATTTGGTCAGGAAAATGATGGCGGCGGTGAGAAGGCCGCTGTATTGGGCGATGAAAGTGCCCCATGCGATTCCGGTGAAACCGATTCCGGTGAATGAGGTACCAGGGACGCCGAGAGCGAGAAGAATGCTGGCGACTATATTCATCCCGTTCACCATGAGATCCGTCAGCATCGAGCTGAAAGTGTCCTGCATCCCGATGAACCAGCCCCTCATCACCATCAGGCTCAACGTGGCTGGAGCGGCCCAGACACGTATATAGAAGTATTTGAGCGCCAGGTTCTTGACCTCATCTGAGCATTGAACGAAGAGGAACATCAGCTTCTGGAAAGGCCACTGGACCGCAATCAGGATGAGCGCTGACAAGAGCGCTGCCATAAGGGCGTGTTTAAGATTATCCAGACAGCCACTCCAGTCCTCCCTTCCGTAAGCCTGGGCGGTAAGTCCGCCGGTTCCGGCTCTCAGGAAACCAAAGTTCCAGTACATCATGTCGAACATGAGAGAGCCGATGGAGACTCCGCCGATGAGTGCGGCGGCTGAGGCGTCCAGATGCCCTGCCACGGCGATATCGACCAGACCTACCAGTGGAACGGTCAGGTTTGCCAGAATGCTCGGCAGAGCGAGCCTCAGTATCTCCTTATTCAGTGATCTCAAGTTAGTGCGATGTATTCTTCTGGGGTTAGTATTTCCGGCATCTGGAACTCTTTCGTCAAACCTTTGCCAACGTGGAAATCCCTGGGGTTATGGGTAATGATGATATGGCATCCTCCAGCCGTGGCGCATGTGAGTTGCAAGATATCCTCGAAGTCAGGGCCACTAAGCATAAGGGCTTGCTGGAATTGAGAGTTGTCCATAGGGATTATCTCCATGACAGAGGATATCTGTTTGAGAGTAGGTACTATCAGAGAATGGGGGAGGGTCTTCCTTAAAACATATGCGACATTAGCCATTGAGAGCACAGAGAGACAGACCTGTATATCACCATTCTCTTGCTTTTGGAGTATTCGAGCGGCGGCATCAAATCCTGGCCTCTCTTGTATCAGGTCAAGAATGATATTCGTGTCGAAAAACACTCTCGGTCTCATTTGGACAAGATATAGTTAAGTCTTTCATCATCAATGTCTTCTGGAAGAATTGATGGTTTAGCTATACCTATAAGGGATAGAACCCGTTGAGCGGTGACCCCTTCTGGTGCTGGCCTATCCTTGGGAGATGCGTCTTCTTCCAACAAGTCTTCTATGTAGCGCTTCAATGACACTCCCTTTTTTTTAGCTTTGATACTCAACACCCTGAATGTCGGGTTTTTGATATCGATGAGTTTTCTCGTTGTCGCTCCCTGCATATCGTATATATTTTTCGTAAATATATATATAATTTATGAGGGAACAAAACAAAGATTCCTCGCTCCGCTCAGAATGACAGGATCAGACATGTTTCCGGAAATATTTTCCGATGACGGGGAGGGAGGATAGAGGAAGGTCACGCCATGCGATGAGGGCGCAGAAAGCAAGGATTAGCAGTACGTTGACTCCGAGTGCGGCCCAGGTGCTCAAGTGGTTGTTGGCCAGGACCATACCGGCGTAAAGCGCTGCCGCGGCGAGGCAGTATATAAAGATGTCCGCTAGCGGATAGTCGATTTTGTATTTCTTCTGGCCGACGAAATATGAGAGAAGGGTGGCGGTGCCGTACCCTCCGACTCCGGCCCAGGCGCAGGCCATATAGCCTATCTTCGGAATGAATAATATGTTGATGGCGAATAGCACCAGGCAGCCTATTCCGGCGAACAAGGCTCCCCAGAGAGTCTGGTCAGTCAATTTGTACCAGAACGAGAGGTTGAAGAACACCCCCATCAAGATCTCGGCCACCATCACAATCGGGACAACCTTCAGACCGACACGGTAGTCCTCTCCGATTATGTATTTGAGGATGTCCATGAAGCCTATGACGCAGAGGAAAGCCAGTAACGTGAAGATAATGAAGTACTTCATCGCCTTGGCATAGGTCTCTTTACTGTCTCTTTCTGAGGAACTTCCGAATACAAAAGGCTCATAGGCATATCGGAAAGCCTGGGTTATCATCGCCATTATCATAGCGATTTTGATGCAAGCCCCGTATATTCCCAATTGTACGTCGCCGTCAGGACCCTTATAGACTTTAGGGAACATAATCTGCGATGCGGTCTGATTCAGGATTCCGGCAACACCTAGCACAAGGATCGGCCAGCTGTATGAGAGCATCCGCTTCATAAGGCTCCAGTCAAATCCATGCTTGAAGCCTTTAAGTTCCTCTATGAAGAACAGGGTCATAAATGCCGTGCAGAATAAGTTGATATAGAATACCCACCCGACCTGGATGCCGTTGTCATAAATTCCGAACGGATTAAGACCCAATTTGGGCAGGAACACGAAGTAGGAGAGGTTCAGGAAAATATTCAGGAATATGAATCCGAGCTTCAGGGCGGCGAACTTGATCGGGCGCTTCTTGTACCGCAAGTAAGAGTACGGTATGCATTGGAAGGCATCTATCGCGACCGTCATAGCCATTGTCCAGATGTAGGCAGGATGGTCCGGGTAACCCATGGCGGTCGAGATCGGTCTGATAAAGCCGATCACAAGGGCAATGAACAAGACCGATGTGGTCAGCACCGCGGTGAGAATCGTGGAATAGACCTTATCCGGGTTTTCCCCTTCCTTGTTGGAGAACCTGAAGAAGGTGGTCTCCATCCCATACGTCAGAATTACCAGGAGCAGGGCAGTGTAGGCGTAGAGGTTGGTGACCACGCCGTAGCCTCCGCTGGAAGCGTTTATGACATAAGTATATATGGGGACCAGAAGGTAGTTCAGAAACCTTCCTATGATGCTGCTCAGACCGTAGATTGCCGTGTCTTTTGCCAGGGATTTAAGATTCGCCATTTCCCTTAGAGTTTAGAAACGCTATTTGATTGACTTCACGCCATTAGCCCGCTGCAATCCGTATGCCGCGACAAGAATCTTATTCTTTAGCAGTTGGGGATAATCAGGGTTGTCTTCAAGGAAAGAATTCAGCTCTTTGAGAGCCAGGGCGGAGGAGTGGCCTCCCAATAGAGCCCCGCACCAGTTTCCTGGGAAGAATATGTCTCCCGTGGCCTTGACATCGAGCAGGGCGTCGAGAGCTGGCCTTATGTATTTCACTGAGGATGAGTCCCTTAGAAAATGATTGAGATATCCGAGCGCTTCGGCTGCCCAGGGCTCAACAACTCTTCCCTTGGGAGTGAGAAGCTCCTCAAACACAGCATTTTGAGACTCTACATCTGGAAGAGCGGCCCTTGCCACAAAGTTTAGATGGTCGAGATTATTTTTGTTGAATGATCTTGAAGGGTCGCTGCCATCCAGCCTGCTCTTTTGGATACCGATGATTTCTTTAGCCTTTTCAGGCAAGCGGATCGCCAATTGGCAGGCTAAAGAGATGTAGTCATTGACAGTCAAGGCTTTGTCTTTCTCAGTGGCCCAGATGTCATACACCGCTTTCGTGGCGGCGTCACTTGTTCCGCTTGAGGATAGAAGCCGTTTCAGTTGGAGTCTGCAAGGCTCCAGTGCATGGCTGGAGGCCATCTTCAGCAGCCTTGCCTCAGGTTCTGACCTGTCTCCATCAAAATCAAGAAGCGGGGTTCTGATCGCTGAAACTATAGTTGAGGCGATAAGTGGATTGGTCTCAACCTCAAGAGCGTCAAGAAGATAGTCAAGATAGTCAGTGGCGGAGGAATTTCCTGCCAGGTAGTCCTCTTTAGCTGACAAGATGCGGGCTTCCCTTGCGGTCTCCTCGCCAGCGTCACGGCTTCCGTTCTCGAAGGATCTCAAGGTGCCGGCCATATCACCGCCCCGTCGGTCGTTTACCCATGACTGGCTGAAAGCCCTGACGTCCTTCTCGCTTGATGAATCAAGGATCGCCACCAGGTCATCCCATGTGGCATTGGAATAAGAGTATCTGGACAGGTACGTCTTTAAACTCGCCTGGAAGGCCTCGGAACCGATATGCTCCTCCAGTATCCGCATCATCACCGGAGCCTTGTCGTAGACCATGTTGTTGTAAATAAGGCCGGCGTCGGCAAGGTTCGGAAGCTCTTGGCGTATGGCTGTGGCCCCTTCAGTCCTCTCCTCGTCCATGGCAAGGGCTAGATAGCCTTTCAGCCAGCTCAACTCGTGGTTGATGCCTGGGAACATGGGCTCTGCCATCTTGGCCGCAAGGTGGTTGGCGAAAACCTCCTTAGTCCATACCTCGTCGAACCAACGCATGGTCACAAGGTCCCCGAACCACAGGTGCGCTGTCTCATGGGAAATCAGTTTGATACGGGCAAGCCTTTCGTCCGGAGTCGGCCTCTCCCCGAGGAACATAGTCCGTTCGTTATAGAGAATCGATCCGGGGTGTTCCATGCCTCCGAACTGGAAGTTGGGGACTATCACGAAGTCATATTTGCTGAAAGGCATGTTTATCCCGGTGTAATCCTCCATCCAAGCGAGCGCCTTTCTGACCTCGCTGAAGATATCGGGAATCTGGGCGACTTTCCCAGGGTCGGTTTCCCTGTAATATACAGTCATGTCCCTGCCTCCCTCGGAGGAGGTGGCCTTGCTCCATTTCCCTGCGACGAAAGCGAAGAGGTAGGTGCTGATAGGTTCTGTACCAGCGAAATCGATACGTTTCCTGCCCCCGTCAAGCAGCACGGTGTCGACGGCTGCGGTATTGGAGACCGCGGTCCAATCTTCCGGCACCTCAAGGGAAAGTGTGAACCTGGCCTTCATGTCAGGCTGGTCGAAACAAGGGAACACACTTCTGGCGTGGGCCGGGACGAATAGGCTGTAAAGATATTCCTCGTTCCGGTTCAGGAACCTGTCGTCGGATGCGAAGTCAAGGTCGAAGGTGTTCCTCCCTTTTCTGGCCTTCAAGATAATATGCTCTCCCTCCGCAGGGGCGAAATCCAGCGGGACACTACCTCTGGAAGCGGAAAGAAAAGAGATTGTTTCCCTGCCTGTGATGGCAGAATCTTTCTTTGAAGGAATTGAGAGGGTGATTTTGTACGACACATCGGAAATCCGCTCCCTTCTCATTCCGGCAAGGGAAGAAGACACTCCGGATTCCGTAAGTAAGGAGTCACTCCCAGTCCCGACCTTGCAGCCGGTGCTCAGGAATACCGCTATTGCCGCCAAGGCCAGCGGCCGGAGGAATCCATGGTTCATATCACTGAATCTATGATTATCAGGCGTTATATGCCTCCAGGGCTTTCTCCAGCACAAGAAGCGCCCGGGCCAGGTCGTCCTTCTTCAACACATAAGCCATCCTGACCTGGTTTCTTCCTAGTCCTTTGGTACTGTAAAAACCTGCCGCCGGGGCCATCATCACAGTCTCACCAGTGAAACCGGCTGGAGTGTCTCCGTCCTTGTAGCGGAATTCCTCAAGGCACCATTTGCAGAAATCCTCGGCATCCTCGACCGGAAGGGAAAGGACTGTGTAAAAGGCTCCTTTAGGCATCGGGGAATATACTCCCGGAATCTTGTTGAGTCCGTCAATGAAGAAGTCCCTCCTTTCGCGGTATTCCTCAAAGCATTCTCTGGAATACTCCTCGGTGCCTTCAATGGAAGCCTCAGCGACTATCTGACCCAGAAGGGGAGGGCTGAGTCTCGCCTGGCAAAATTTCATCACCGAACTCATGAATACGCAGTTGTGGCTCACTATCATTCCGATCCTGATACCGCATTCTGAATACCGTTTCGAGACAGAGTCGACAACGATCACATTGTCCTCTATTCCAGGAAGACACAAAGCGGAGAGATAAGGGGCGTCAGTGTAACGGAACTCCCTGTAGACCTCGTCTGAGATGAGGAAGAGATTATGACTCAAGACTATGTCCCTGAGCCTGTAAAGCTCCTCCTCGGAGTAAAGATATCCCGTAGGGTTGTTGGGATTGCAGATCAAGATCGCCTTCGTCCTGCCTGTGATGGCTCTTTCGAAATCCTCCACTGAAGGCAGGGCGAAGCCGTCCTCGATCTTTGATGTGACTGTTTTGATAGTCACACCGGCCGTGACAGCAAACGATATGTAGTTGGCATATCCCGGCTCGGTCATTATAATCTCGTCGCCCGGATCCAAGCAGGTCAAGAAGGTCAGCAGCAAGGCTTCCGATCCGCCGCTTGTGACTATTATCTCCTTCTCGGAAACGTTTATCCCGAACTTGGCGTAATAACCGGTCAACCTATCCCTTAATGGTTTGATACCATTGCTGGGGCTATATTCCAAGGTGGTCCTGTCGATCCGCTTCAATGCGTCAAGCGCCTTTTTCGGGGTGGGCAGGTCCGGCTGGCCTATGTTGAGGTGGTAAACCTTGACGCCTTGAGCTTTGGCGGCGTCGGCGAAGGGGGTAAGCTTCCTTATCGGTGAGGCGGGAACCTCAATCCCGCGTTTGGAGATACCGGGCATGACTGAGAAAGATTACTTCGCTTTCCCTTGGTTGGCGACAGCTTCCTGTTTGCGCTTGAGTTCCTCGGGATCAGCGAGATAATAGTCATTAACAAGCTTCAGGTTGTCGTCAAACTCGAACACGTAGGGAGTCGCGGTGGGGATGTTCAGCTTCACGATGTCGGTGTCGGAGATTCCCTTGAGGTGCTTAACGACTCCGCGGAGGCTGTTGCCATGAGCGACCACGACGATGTTGTCATGCTCCTTGAGGGCGGGGAATATCTCGCACTCCCAATAAGGCATAACCCTCTCTATGCATTCTTTCAATGCCTCGGTGCGAGGGATGTACTCGTCGGGAACGGCCGCATAACGGGGATCCCTGGTGGCGCTGTTAGGGTCGTCTTCCGGAAGGTTATGAGGGGCGATGTCGAAACTACGGCGCCAGATGAGCACCTGCTCGTCACCGTATTTCTGGGCGGTCTCAGCCTTGTTGAGGCCCTGGAGCATGCCGTAATGCTTCTCGTTGAGCCTCCAGGTCTTCTTGACGGGAATCCAGTCAAGATCCATTGAATCAAGGACGTTGTTGAGGGTCTTGATAGCCCTCTTCAGGTATGATGTGTAGGCAACCTCAAAGGTGAAACCATTCTCTTTCAGGATTTTACCGGCATCGAAAGCTTCCTGGACGCCCTTCTCGCTCAAATCAACATTGGTCCAACCTGTGAACCTGTTCTCCTTGTTCCACTGGCTCTCGCCGTGACGGATTAATACTATTCTCTTCATGTCGAAATAATTAAAGTGATTTATTATGTTTGTTGTTAATCTCGTATTCCAGACACCATTCTCTCAGGCCGCATTCCCCACATCTCGGTTTTCTGGCCACACAGGTGTAGCGACCATGTAGTATCAACCAATGGTGGGATTTGGCTCTCTGGTTCTCGGGGATATTGCTCTCAAGATCCTTCCTTACAGCATCCACCGTCTTTCCGTCAGAAAGCCCCAACCTTCTGGAAACCCTGAAGACATGGGTGTCCACGGCTATGACAGGTTTGTCGTAAACAATTGAGGCTATGACGTTGGCGGTCTTCCTTCCCACTCCGGGCAGGGACATGAGTTGGTCAATGTCTGAAGGAACCTCGGACCCATAATCGGAGACTAATTTTCCCGCCATGGCTATCAGGTGTTCTGTCTTGGAGTTGGGATATGAAACGCTCTTGACAAAAGGGAACACCTCTTCAAAGGTCGCGGCCGCGAGATCCTCGGGCTTAGGGAAACGCTCAAACAGTGGTGGCACAACCATATTGACCCTTTTGTCTGTGCACTGCGCGCTTAGGATTACCGCTATCAGCAAATGGAATGGCGAGTCGTAGTGGAGCTCGGTCGCCGGCATTGGCTGATTCTCCTCGAACCAGGCCAAGATTTTGGAATATCGTTCTTTCCTCCTCATCTCAAATGGTCAAGGCGAGATCGATAACCTCTTCATTGACACTCTCTTCGCACTTTTCGTCCTTGCAAACGAATATCCTTCCGTGATATTTCTCGAAAATTCCCCGGTTGTGAGTGACCATGACGATAGCTGTGCCATCCTCTTTATTGATGCCGGTGAGCAGGCGGAGAATCCCGTCAGCCGTCTCGTTGTCCAGGTTGCCTGTGGGCTCGTCAGCTATTATCAAGCCTGGTTTATTCAAAAGGGACCTGGCTATCGCGACCCTTTGTTGCTCTCCACCGGAAAGCTGGTGAGGCATCTTGTGAGCCTTGTGAGTCATACCCACATCCTCGAGGACTTCCCTGATGCGTTTGTCTGTCGCGTTCCTGTCTTTCCATCCAGTGGCTCTCAATACAAACTCCAGATTATCCTCCACGGTCCTGTCCATGAGTAACTGGAAATCCTGGAAGACCACGCCGATCTTTCTGCGGAGAAAAGGTATATCCCTTTCCCTCAAACCGTTGAGTTTGTATCCGCACACCTCGCCGAATCCTTTGCGAAGGGGATTCTCCCCGATCATCGTGCGAATGATGGAGGTCTTTCCCGTGCCGACCTTTCCGACAATATACACGAAATCGCCGGGGTTGATATTCATGTCCAACCCGTAGATCACCACGTTATCCCCACCTTGTATGTCTGCCTTCTTGAAAGAGACAATCGGCTCGTTTTTTGTTGGTTGCAAAGTTTTATCTTCCATGATTCTACAAATATACTTCTTTTTTTTAAGTATAATGAGTAAATTTGTGGATTGTAGATTTGAACTATAAACTTTCGCAAGATATCGTTATGAAAAGAAAACTTACCGCGGCGCTGCTATCCGCTACGGTTCTTCTCGGGGGATTATCCCTACGGGCTCAGGACCGGACGACTGACAGTTACCGCCATGCCCTAGACCTCTATGAGCACGGAATGTTCGAGAGGGCGGGAACCATTTTCGACCAGATCTCCTCATCGACAGGTGATGTGATGGCCGAGGGGTACAGGACTCTGTGCGCCGTACGCCTCCAGGAGAAAGGCTACGAGACGATGGTGGCTAATTACATCGGGGCTTATCCTTACTCGAAACTTGTCCCCCAGATCCGCTTTTACAATGGCTTGAACCTGTTTGACCGCGAGGATTACAGCGCGGCTGTAGGGGAATTCGACCTGATCGAGCCTAAGAACCTCGGAAAATCCCAGGTGGCGGAGTTCATGTTCAAGCATGGCTACGCCCTTTTTGAGGAAGGAGACTTGGACAGGGCGAGGGACATTTTTGAGAAAGGAGAGAAGATGCCTTACTCTGACTACACGGCTCCCTCCAGGTATTCGATGGGCTATATTGACTATACCCGGAAAGACTTCAAGGAGGCTTACAATTGGTTTGAGAAGGCCGGGAAGGACGCCAGGTTCACGGACATATCCAATTACTACATGACCGAGTGCCGTTTCATGCAGAAGGATTACGCCTATGTCCTGAAGAACGGAGTCAAACTCTATGATGAGGTTCCGGCGGACCGCAAGTCCCATTTGGCCAGGATCATCTCCGAGTCTTATCTAGCCACAGGAGACTCCGGCAAGGCTAAGGAGTTCTATGACAAGATCGAGAGTGACAGGATTGACATGGACCGTGATGATTGGTTCTACGCCGGGACGGTCTTGTACTCAAATGGAGATTTCAAGGGTGCTATCGACAATTTCTCGAGGATGTCTAGCCGGACTGACTCAATAGGGCAGATAGCCAATTACCAGCTTGGCTACAGCTACATCCAGACCGGAAACAAGGTGGCGGCGCTGGACGCTTTCAGGGACGCTTCCAGCCTTGGGTACAATCCTGACATTCAAGAGGACGCTCATTTCAATTACGCGAAGCTCTCTTTCGACTTGAACCACAATCCTAAGGTCTTTGACGATTATATCGCCAAATATCCAGGTAAGGACAAGGGTGACCAGATTTACAGCTACATGGCTTTGGCTTCTCTTTACAACCATGACTATGCCGGCGCGGTTGACGCTTACGCCAATATCGATAACTTGGATAATAACCAGAAAGCCAACTACATGAGGGCTAATTACCTCAGGGCTAACCAGCTGATCGGGAACGGCTCGTGGAGGGACGCTGTGCCGCTTCTGAAGGCTGCCGGTTATTACTCCGATAAGAGGGAGCCTTTCAACCAGCTCACCAGGTATTGGCTTGGGGAGTCATATTATCGGGGTGACCAGTACGACAAGGCGGTCGAGACTTTCCAGGAGCTTTACAACAACTCCGCCCTCGACGGCAAGCCTGAAGGGAGACTGATTCCTTATGATTTGGCTTACAGCTATTTCCGTATGGGAGACTATGAGAATGCCGCCAAGTGGTTTGACGAGTATCTCCAGGAGAGGAATCCTTCTGAGGGCGAGGATGCGGCCTCGAGGCGTGCTGACTGCGATTTCATTAGGAAAGACTATAAGACTGCCGTCAAGGGGTACGAGGACGCGATGAGAAGATTCGACTTTTCATCCAATCTTTATCCGGCATACAAGGCGGGAATCGCTTACGGCTTGTTGGGAGATAAGAAAGGCAAAGTGGATGTGCTCTCGAGGGCACTCAAGTACAATCCTTCCGCTGGTTATTATTCTGAGGCAATGTACGAGCTTGGACGCGCTTACGTGGCTTCCGGCAACAACGACGCCGCTGTGAAGGCATTCGACAAGTTGAGGGTCAACACGGACGACAAGACCATCGCCGCCCGGGCGCTCATCGAGCTCGGAATGATTTACAGGAATATGTCCGAGTATGACAAGGCCCTCGGTTACTACAAGAGGGTGGTGGAAGACATGCCTGGCACTGAGTACGCCAGCGATGCTTTGGCCGCTATCGAATCCATTTATCAGACTGATGGAAGAACTGACGAGTTCATCGACTATGCTGACAAGGTGGGAGCCATAAAGGACAAGTCAGCCGGAGAGAAAGAAAGCATGTATTTCGCGGCAGCTGAGCAGTTGTATCTGTCTGAGAACTGGAATAAGGCGCTGGCCTCCCTGCAGAACTATCTTGAGCGTTATCCATCGGGCGCTGATGCGGGCAAGGCGGTCTTCTACACCGCTGAGTGCTACCGCAACCTCGGAAAGAAGGAACAAGCCTGTGATTGGTACAAGAAGGCGGTTCAGGGTGGAGCCGGATCTTCCTATACGGAGGCTGCCATGCTGAATTTCTCTCGCCTGTCGTATGAGATGCAGCGTTATAAAGACGCTTATGGCGGGTTCAGCTCATTACTCGGGGCCGCGAAGATTGAGGGGAACAAGCACACTGCCAGGGTCGGCATGACCCGTTCCGCATACAAGGGTGGTGATTTCACATCGGCCATCTCCTGCGCGGACAAGGTGAAAGCTGACTCAAAGAGCACTGAGGCGGAGTTGAGGGAGGCTGACTACATAAAGGCCAAGTCCTTGCTGTCAACCAATGAGAGAAGCCGTGCGTTCGAGATATTCAATACCCTCGCGGCTAAACCTTCGACGAACGAGGGCGCCGAAGCGGCATTTATGCTCATTCAAGACGCCTACGACCAAGGCAAGTACGATACCGTCGAGAAAAAGGTCTATGACTTCTCTTCCAAGGCGGCCGGGCAGAATTACTGGCTGGCGAAGTCTTTCATTGTCCTTGGTGACTCTTTTGCCGATCAAGACAACTTCGCACAGGCCAAGGCTACTTTCGAGAGCGTGCTCAACGGTTACCAGCCTACCGGAACCGAGGATGATGTCCTTGACAACGTCCGCATGAGACTCTCAAAACTCAATAACCTGATGAAATAGAAGAGAGATGGACATGAGAAAGAATATATTGGCGTTGGCCGCGGCCTTTTTTAGCGTGGTCTCTTTCGCCCAGAATAATATCAACCCGACCGTCGAGGTGACCAATACCTATCAAGGCGATCCTTCTGAGGTCCATAAGCCTCAGATCGGAATGGCCATCCCGGACTCCCTTTTGAGGTTTGACATGGACTTCGGGTATGAGGTTTTCGAGAAGCCATATCAAGGGGCGTATAATTTCAAGCCCTACATGCTTGCGATGAAGCCCGACAAGAACGCTTACAGAGGTCGGAAACTCTATTTGAAAGCTGGAGCGGGTTATTCCCTTCATCCTCAGCTTGACTTCGTGTTCAGTCCGGAACAAAGCGGGCCTTTCCAAATGAGCGTGTACGCCGGTCACCGGTCATATTTCGGGAAATACAACACTTTAACCGCCGCTCCTATAGATGGAATCCAGGAAATCATAAAGGTTCCCCAGACTTCCTTCGCCGGCTATGATATGCTCAACTCTTTCGGTATTGAAGGGTCTTACAGCCTTCCTAAGGCGATAGTGACCTTCGGCGCCGGCTACGAGGGCATAATGGCGAAAGACACGCTTTTCAGGCGTTCGCTTAACGCTGTTGACCTCAATGCTAGAATCCGCTCCAACAGGGACGAAGAGAAGTATGTCTTTTATGACGTGAGAATCGGAGGCAGGATGGCTGGAGACAGCTGGTCCGAGAATAAGCTAAGTGAGAGCGTTATCACTCTCGAAGGCGAGGCAGGTCCTGTGTTTGACGCTACCAAAGCGGCTCTGTTAGGGTTCGAGGCCGAGACTGTTTCTTACGGGAACCTGTTCAGCACCAATGCCGGAAGACTGGCTTTGATCCCTAAATACCGGATGTCGTATGGCAAATTGGATTTGAGTCTCGGAGTCAGGTTCGAGGTTCTCTTGAAAGGGAAAGTCAATGAGCCTGCGGGTGCGAACTGGAACATGTTTCAGCATAAAGGGGGAGTCATTTTCCCTGATGTCCATTTGAGATTCAATGCCACGGATAAGCTGAGTCTCTTCGCCGAGGCTACGGGAGGTAACACATTGAACACTTATTCCTCTATCATCTCCAGGCATCATTTCATCAATCCTTCGAGGATGATGACTCCGATATTGGATAATTCAGTGGAGAAAGTGAATGCCAGGATCGGTATTGAGGGTAAAGCCAGCGAGAAGCTTCAGATTGGCGTGTCCGGTGGATTCGCAATGGTTGGTAATGGATTGATGGATTGTGGTTTGGGTTCTCTAAGTCATAATTCATATACTCTCCCTCTCCTTCCTGTAGCCTTCCTTCCCATAGTGTCTTATGCGGACTATAACATGCTCTATGCTGACGCCCTTGTTGACTATAAGATCGGGGATTTCCGTTTGGATGGAGCTCTCCACTTGAGGAAGATGAGTATGAAATTCGATTCCGATTTCGGCCTTGCCCTTCCGAAAGTGTCATATGACTTCAGGGCGATGTATGACATCACCTCAAGAATCTATGCTGGAGTCCGTGTTGGAGGTTCCGGGGCCAGGTTCGGGAAATGCCGGCTGTTGCCTTATGATGTTGAGGAGAACAATCCATCGTCTGAAGTGAAAGTCCCCGGGTGGTTCGATATCGGCCTTTTGGGCGGGTGGCAGTTCAACCGGAAACTCGGTTTCTGGCTTGAGTCCGGGAACCTTTTGTGCGAGACAATACAAAGGTCGCCGTTTTACTCTGAGAAAGACCTGTGGATAACGGCCGGAATCACCTTAAATTTATAGATTTTTTCGTATATTTGTCCGTTTTATGGGAGGCCCCCAAAAACGGGCAATTTTTTTATTCGGAAAATGATAGAGAACGACGAGATGAAGAAGGCGGAGGAACAGTATTCCGCTAGTAGTATTCAGGTGTTGGAAGGCCTTGAGGCTGTTAGGAAAAGACCTTCGATGTACATCGGAGATGTGGGTGAGAGAGGACTTCACCATCTGGTGTATGAGGTCGTCGATAATGGTATCGACGAGGCAATGGCAGGCTATTGCGATGAGATCAATGTCACGATACTTCCTGACAACTCGATCAGGGTGACTGACAATGGACGAGGTATCCCCACCGGAATGCATCCGAAGGAGCATCGTTCCGCCCTTGAGGTTGTCATGACTGTCCTCCATGCCGGAGGAAAGTTCAACAAGGATAGCTACAAGGTCTCCGGAGGTCTTCATGGCGTGGGTGTCTCCTGCGTGAACGCACTCTCTGACAGCCTGGTGGCCGAGATCCACAGGGAAGGCAAGGTCCATGTCCAGAAATATTCGAAAGGCAAGCCCCTCGGTCCTGTCGAGGTTGTCGGCGAATGCCAGGACACTGGTACTATCATCACCTTCCATCCGGACTCCACAATCTTCACCCAGACAATTGTTTACAGGTATGAGACTCTCGCCGCCAGGATGAGGGAGCTCGCTTACCTCAACAAAGGGATAAAGATCACCTTGACCGATGAGAGGGAAATGGTTGATGTCTTTGAGACTGACGCCAACGGTGATTCCAAGCCCACCGGCAAGCAGGATTTCCGCAAGGATGAGTTCTATTCCAAGGAAGGACTCAAGGAGTTCATCAACTACCTTGATGCCGGAGCGAACCAACTCATTCCCGAGGCTGTATGTGTTCAGAGCGACAAGGTGATTCCTATCGACATCGCCCTCTCGTACAATAACGGCTTCTCCGAGAAGATATATTCCTATGTCAACAACATCAACACGATAGAGGGAGGAACGCATCTGCAGGGCTTCAAGATGGGCCTCTCCCGTTCGTTGAAGAACTATGCGGAGAAGAACAACCTCCTCTCCAAGTTCAAGGGCGACCTCGCCCCGGAGGATTTCCGTGAGGGTCTGACGGCCGTGGTTTCCGTAAAGGTCGCTGAGCCTCAGTTCGAAGGTCAGACCAAGACGAAGCTCGGCAATCCCGAGGCCACTTCCGCGGTGTCTCAGGCCACTTCCGCCGCCATGGAGCAGTACCTTGAGGAACATCCCAAGGAGGGCAAGATGATCATCGAGAAGATCGTCCTGGCCGCGACAGCCCGTGAGGCCGCGCGCAAGGCCCGCGCCATGGTTCAGCGCAAGTCGGCGTTGACAGGTGCAGGAATGCCGGGTAAGTTGGCTGATTGCTCTGAGAGGGATCCTGAGAAGTGCGAGCTCTTCCTTGTTGAGGGTGATTCCGCAGGAGGCACCGCCAAGCAGGGTAGGGACCGTCGCATCCAGGCCATCCTCCCGTTGAGGGGTAAGATCCTCAATGTCGAGAAAGCCGCCGGAGACCGCGCTTTTGACAGCGAGGAGATCAGGAACATCTACACCGCCCTTGGCGTGACTGTCGCCCAGGAGGATGAGGATGGAGTCAAGAGAATGGACCTCAGCAGGTTGCGCTACCATAAGGTCATCATCATGACTGATGCTGATGTTGACGGCAGCCACATCGCCTGCCTGATCCTGACATTCTTCTTCCGCTACATGTTCGACCTCATCAAGAACGGATATGTCTATCTCGCCACTCCTCCGCTCTACCTTGTCAAGAAGGGCAAGGAGGAAGTGTATTGCTGGACTGATGATCAGCGTTATGAGGCTACTGCCAGGCTAGGCAAAGGCTCTGAGAAAGGCGTGACTGTCCAGAGGTACAAAGGTCTTGGAGAGATGAGTGACGAGCAACTTTGGGACACCACCATGGATCCGTCCAAGAGACGTCTCCGCCAGATCACCATCGAGAACGCCGCCGAGGCTGAGAGGACATTCTCCATGCTCATGGGAGATGATGTCCCGCCAAGAAGGCAGTTTATTGAAGAGAATGCTCATTACGCAAATATTGACGCTTAAAGCGATATAACATGCTTGATATTTTTGACAGGATCGAAAGAGATTCCGGCGGCCCTATCGGCCAGTATTTCGAACAAGGTTTCGGTTATTACATGTATCCCCGTCTCGAAGGGGAACTTGGCCCTCACATGACCTTCAACGGTATTCCCGTGCTGAATTGGTCCCTCAACAACTATCTCGGCTTGGCCAACCATCCTGAGGTCAGGAAGGCTGACGCTCAGGCGGCGGCTGACTGGGGACTCGCTTATCCCATGGGTGCCAGGATGATGTCCGGCCACACCCGTTACCACGAGAAGCTCGAGAAGATTTTCGCTGATTTCGAGAAGAAGGAGGATGCCTTCCTCTACAACTTCGGTTATCAGGGAATCGTGTCCACCATCGATGCTTTGACCGCTCGTCATGATGTCATCGTTTATGACGCCGAGTGCCACGCTTGTCTGCTGGACGGAATCAGGCTCCACATTGGCAGCAAGTACAAGTATCGCCACAACAACATGGTTGATTGCGAGAAGGTTCTTGCCAGGGCTTGTGCGGAGGCTGATGAGAACGGCGGAGGTGTCCTTCTGATCACTGAGGGTGTATACGGTATGACCGGTGCCCTTGGCAAGTTGGATGAGATCGTCGCTCTGAAAAAGAAATATAAATTCCGCATCCTTATTGACGACGCCCATGGCTTTGGCCTGCTTGGCGAGCACGGAAGGGGAACCTCTGAGCATTTCGGTGTGATGGACGGCATCGATCTTTATATTGGGGCCTTCGCTAAGAGTATGGCATCGATCGGTGGTTTCGTGGCGGGTCCTCACTCCATCATTAACTTCCTCAGGGCGAATATGCGTTCGCAGATGTACGCCAAGTCTCTGCCTATGCCTCTCGTGCTCGGAAACATCAAGAGAATGGAAATAATTGATTCTCCGGAAGGTGACGAGCTTAGGGCGAAGTGCTGGAAGATCACCAGGGCGATCCAGGAAGGCTTCAAGGCCGAAGGCTTTGACATAGGTGAGGCCCAGGCTTGCGTGACCCCTGTCCACATCAAGGGTGGTATCGCCCAGGCCACCAAGATGGCGAAGGATCTCAGGGAGAACTATCGCATCTTCTGTTCCATGGTCATCTACCCTGTCATTCCTAAGGGTATGATTATCTTCAGGATTGTTTCCACCGCCGCTCACACTATGGAGGATGTGGAGTACACCCTTAAAGTCTTCAAGGAGATAAAGGCTAAGCTTGACGCCGGTCTTTATGACGGTGACGACATAGCCGCCATGACAGTCAAATAGTTATGGATTATTTCCAGGATAAGGTCATTATCGTGACGGGAGCCAGCTCGGGGATCGGGTTGGCTTCTGCCCGCTTGTTCGCATCCCGTGGAGCGAAGGTGGTGATGGCGGCCAGGTCTTACGACAAACTTGTGGAGTTGGCCCCTTCCGTATGTCCTGATCCAGACAGGGTCCTATGTGTGAAGACCGATGTCACGAGGGAGGAAGATTGCAAGGATCTGGTCGAGAAGACCATGGAGAGATTCGGCAGGATCGACATTTTGGTCAATAATGCCGGTATATCCATGAGGGCGATGTTCAAGGATTTGGACCTTAGTGTCATCCGCTCCTTGATGGATGTCAACTTCTGGGGCACAGTGCAGTGCACCAAATATGCCTTGCCTTATCTTCTTGAGTCGAAAGGGCAGGTCGTGGGAGTTATCTCAATCGCCGGTTTCTCGGCTCTCCCCGCCAGGACTGGTTACTCGGCTTCTAAATATGCCGTCAGGGGTTTCCTGGACACGATCAGGATCGAGCATCTTAAGGATGGCCTTAATGTGCTGGTCTTCGCTCCGGGGTACACCGAGTCCAATGTTCGCAAGGCGGCTCTCACGGCAGACGGAACTCCTCAAGGAGAGACCCCTTTGAAGGAGGAGAAACTTATGAGTGCCGAGGATTGCGCCCTCCATTTGGCGAAAGGCCTGGAGAAAAGGAAGTCTCAAGTCGTCCTTACTGGTTTAGGGAAGGCTACAGTGCTGGCTCATAACTTGTTCCCTCGCTTGACGGATAAACTCACTTATGGCTACATAGCCAAAGAGACCGGGAGTCCATTCAAATAGAAAAGACATGAAAAAGCCGGAAGTGAATATTAACTACAGGGTTGTGGTGCCCCTGGTCCTGATCTTCGTGATCCTCACACTTGTGTTCCCGAGGAGCGCGAAGTTCGCTTATGACTACAGGAAGGGCTCTCCATGGACCCATGAGACGCTTCTGGCGCAATTCGATTTCCCGATTCTCAAGACCGAGGAGCAGATCCGTGAGGAAAGGAGCAAGAACAAGTCGGTGGTGATCCCTTACTACCGCTATCGCAAGGATGTCGTGGATAACAGCTTGAAAGCGGCCGGCTCATTGGATCTCGGCGGTTATTCCTCGATACGTCCTCAAGTCGTCTCCTCCCTTGAGAATATATATTCCCACGGAGTCGTCACTGACGAAGGGGTCAAGCTTGATAAAGGCGAGGATCCAACATCAGCCGTGGTGTATATCCAGAAAGACAAGAGAGCGGCGAAGAGGCCTGCCTCAGAGGTGTACAAGGAGGCGGATGCCAGGGCTAAGTTGTTGTCTGATGTCTCTGCGAAGCATACCAAGTTTAATGTTGACTCGGTGCTCAGGGCTACTCGTGTTTATGATCTTATAACCCCTAACCTTGAGTACGATTCAAGGACGACCGATCTGGTCAATTCAGAATCTTCCCCCCGTCTCTCGACAACCCAAGGCTTTGTCAGCGCTGGGCAGCTGATTGTATCGGAAGGGGAGATCGTAACCTCAGAAATAGCCCAAATCCTTGATTCCTACAAGGTTGAGTATGAGAATAATATGGGTTATGGCGGCCCAAAGATCCTTTTCTGGCTCGGTAACGCCTTGCTGGCTCTCGTACTCACTTTGCTCTTCTTCCTTGTCATCTATTTCCTCAACAAGAGGATTTTCAGTGACACCAGGAGGTTCTGGTATCTTGTGCTGGTCTTCTTGATAGCCGTGTTGACGACGATGATCGTCAACAAGTTCGCTCCGAAGTTCATGTACATGGTGCCGTTCACTCTCACGGCCCTTTATCTCGAGGCGTTCTTCAAGAACAAGATGAACCTGCCCATTTGCGTGGTCTCGTTCATGCCTCTTCTCATATTCCCTGCAAACGGGGTTCCGCTTTTCGTGATGTTCACGGTCGCGAGCGTCGTCGCTGTTTTCGCCTTCAAGTTCTTCAACCAAGGCTGGCAGCAGTTCATCACAGCGGTGATCGTCTTTATCAGCCTGTTGATCACCTACTTCGCCTTCCGTTTCATCGGTATGGTCAGTGACGATCCTTACCAGGCTCTATTGTTCATGTTCATCGGTTCGATGCTCAATGTCGCCGGATATCCCCTTATCTATCTCTTCGAGAAGATGTTCGGGTTGGTGTCCAACTCACGTCTGCGTGAGCTCTGCGACACGAACAATCCTCTTCTCAGGGAGCTGGAGAGGAAGGCTCCCGGCACTTTCCAGCATTCATTGCAGGTGATGAATATGGCTGACGCCGCCGCCAGGGCCATTGAAGCTAACTCGTTGTTGGTACGCGCCGGCGCTTTATACCATGATATCGGCAAGATGTTGAATCCGACTTGCTTCATAGAGAATGACAGCCTTTCCGGCAATGGTCCTCATTACCACGACGGCCTGTCTCCTAAAGAAAGCGCCGCGGCGATCATCAAGCATGTTCCGGATGGTGTCGAGCTCGCTAGGGAAAATAATCTCCCTGAGCTCATAATTGATTTCATAAGGACCCATCACGGCACTTCCAACACCAGATATTTCTACAACAAGTATCTCAATGAGGGTGGGGATCCCACCGACGCTGATTGCTTCTTCTATAAAGGAGTCAAACCGCGTTCAAAGGAACAGGTCATCCTCATGCTTTGCGACAGTATAGAGGCTGCCGCCCGCACTTTGAAAGACAATTCACCCGAGACGTTCTCCGAGTTTGTCGAGAATATTGTCGAAGGCAAGATCATAATAGGCCAATTGGACGAGGCCGACATCTCGATCAGGCAACTCAACCTGGTCAAGGAAGTCCTGAAGGGATACCTTTCCCAGATGTACCACGAGAGGGTCGTGTATCCTACCAGGACTAATTGACAATGAATATTAAAATTTAAAAATTATATTATGGAAGTAATTAAGAATCAGGTCGATGACCTTAACATCGAAGTAACTATCAACCTCAAGGGAGAGGATTACGCTGAGCAGGAGAAGAAAAGACTGGCCGCCTATAGAAGAAGCGCCGACTTCAAGGGTTTCCGCAAAGGAATGGTCCCTGCTCAGCTAGTGAAGAAAATCTATGGTGACCAGGCTCTTTATGAGACTATCAACTCAATAGTATCTGAGCAGCTTGACAAGTTCATCAAAGACAACGATCTTCACATCCTCGGTGAGCCTATCGGAAGTGAGTCCCAGAAGGAGAATGAGTGGGTCGATGGTGCTGATTTCGAGTTCAAGTTTGATCTCGGTCTTTCTCCCAAGATTGATTTTGAGGTTTCCAAGGAGGACAAGCTGCCTTATTACAAGATAACTGTCACCGAGGAGGCGAAAGCCAAGATGAAGGAGAATATTCTCAGGCAGTACGGTCAGCTTGAGGAAGGTGCTGAGGCCGGAGAAGACGACTATGTCGTTGTCGATTTCAAACAGGGCGAGAAAGTCGTCGAGGGTGTTTACGTCGCCGTGAACAAGGTTGAGGGAACTGCCAAGAAGAAATTTGTCGGAGCCAAGGTCGACGATAAGATCAAGGTCGATGTCAACAAGGCTTTCACAAATGAGACAGACCGCGCCTCAATGCTTAAGATGAAGAAGGAGGAGCTTGCTGAGATGGATCCCAAGTGGGAGGCTACAGTGGTGAATGTCAAGACTTTCGTGCCCGCTTCTGAGAATCAGGAGACTTATGATAAAGTGTTCGGCAAAGACGCTGTGAAGACTCCCGAGGAGTTTGACGCCAAGATAGCTGAGAGGCTTGAGAACGAGTATAAGCAGGAGGCTGACTACAAGCTTTCCCGTGACATTCGCAAGTACTTTGTCGACAAGGCGGGTGTCCAGGTCCCTGAGGCTTTCCTCAAGAGGTGGCTTTATGAGAGCAACAAAGAGAAACTCTCCAAAGAAGAGGTTGACAAAGAGTTTGACTCATTCCTCGAGGATTTCCGTTGGCAACTTGTTCGTGGTTACTTGATGAAGAAGCTTGATCTCAAGATCGAGGATAAGGACATGGTTGACGCCGCTAAGGCTTATGCCTCTTACCAGTATGCCATGTATGGAATGGGCAACGTTCCTGAGCAGTTCATCACTGACGCCGCCATGAATATCCTGAAGGATGAGCGCCAGATCCGCAATATTGAGGAAAGTGTTGAGAACGAGAAGGTTGTCGCTGCTGTGAAGAACCTCATCTCCTTCCAGAACAAGAAGATCTCCGAAGAGAAATTCCGCGCTTTATAATATGGACGAATTCAAGAAATACGCTGTCAAGGGCCTGGGGCTCAGCTCCATGACCTTGGACCGTTATCAGAGGGCGACGGATGCCTACATCAATCCCACCATCATTGAGGAAAGGAAACTCAATGTGGCCTCGATGGATGTCTTCAGCCGCCTGATGATGGACAGGATCATATTCCTGGGTGTACCAATTGACGACGATGTCGCGAACATCATCCAGGCCCAGCTCCTTTTTCTCGCTTCAACCGATTCTGGGGCTGACATATCCCTGTATATCAACACCCCTGGGGGACAGGTGACCTCTGGTTTGGCCATCTATGACACCATGCAGCTGGTCGAGCCCGATGTGGCCACTATTTGCACAGGAATGGCAGCCTCTATGGGTTCGGTGCTTCTTTGCGCCGGGGCGAAAGGCAAGCGTTCATGCCTGCCACACTCCAGGGTTCTGATCCATCAGCCTCTCGGAGGCGCCCAGGGCCAGGCGTCAGACATCATGATAGCCGCCAAGGAGATAGAGAAGACCCGTAAGGAACTCTACGACATCATCTCCCAGCACTCTGGTCAGCCTTATGAGAAGGTTTTCGCTGACGCTGACCGTGACTTCTGGATGACAGCCCAGGAGGCTCTCGATTACGGGATGGTGGACGAGATCCTTTCCAAGAAATCCAAGTGATGGCCCAGAAAGGTTCATCACAAAGGCATTGCATGTTCTGTGGCAGGAAGGAATCTGAGGTTCCTTTCCTGCTGCAGGGACTAGATGGTTTTATCTGTAGCGACTGCGTGGAGCTGGCGCACGATTATATAGCTGACACAGTCCAGAAATCGGTCGCCAAAAGCTCTTCGGAGCGTATTGACGATAAGAATAAGCCAGCCGACATCAAGGCTTTCCTGGACCAGTATGTGATAGGTCAGGACAGGGCGAAAAAGATGTTGTCGGTCGCTGTCTACAACCACTATAAGAGGATCAATCACAACCTGGTGGACAAGCCCGACGACGGGGTTGAGCTGGAGAAGTCGAACATTCTTCTGGTTGGCCCTACCGGCACGGGCAAGACATTGTTAGCCAAGACTATAGCCAAAATGCTAGGGGTCCCGTTCACAATAGTGGACGCTACAGTATTGACCGAGGCAGGGTATGTTGGGGAGGACGTTGAGAGCATTCTCACGCGTCTTCTCCAGGAGGCTGACTTCGATGTCGCCAAGGCTGAGAGGGGTATAGTGTTCATAGATGAGATCGACAAGATCGCCCGCAAGAGCGACAATCCCTCTATCACCCGTGATGTGTCGGGGGAGGGAGTACAGCAGGCTATGCTCAAGCTATTGGAAGGCAATGTTATAAATGTCCCGCCGAAGGGAGGCCGCAAGCACCCTGAGCAGGAGTTTATCCACGTTGACACTCAGAATATACTCTTCATTTGCGGTGGCGCTTTCGAGGGGATTGAAAGGCGTATAGCTCAGAGGCTTAACACCCAGGTCATCGGGTTCGGTGCTTCCCGGAAGCAGAAGATTGACAAGGAAAATCTCCTTAAATATGTCGACGCGCAGGACATGAGGGCCTATGGCCTTATCCCTGAGATTATCGGCCGCCTTCCTGTCATCACATACTTGGATGCACTTGACAGGGACGCCCTTTTGAGAATCCTCACCGAGCCAAAGAACGCTGTGTTGAAGCAGTATGCCAAGCTCTTCGAGATGGACGGTATGACTCTCAAAATAGGGGATGGTGTCAAGGAGTTGATAGTTGACACGGCTATTAAGAACAAGTTGGGAGCCAGAGGGTTACGCTCTATTTGCGAGAAGATATTTGATGATGCCATGTTCGACGCTCCTTCATCTGGGCAAAAGACATTCACAGTGTCTCTGACATATGCCAAGAAGAAATTGGCCGACAATTTATGAGAGCTTTTTTAAAGAATGATTTGATTGTGGGGGCGGCTTTGTTTTTGGCCGCTTCCTCTTTTATTGTCTGTTGCGATCGGCAGGAAATCCAGTTTTATGACAATCCTGTCATGGCAAGCGATTGTCCTGATCCCTCGGTTTTGGATAACCGTGTCCGTGATGGGTATTTTTATGCTTATTCGACCAGAATCCGTTTAGGGGATGACTTTTGCCAGATTCCTGTATATCAGAGCGTTAATCTCGTTGATTGGGGACTGGTCGGTGAGGCTTTCCCGTCCGGAAGCTGCCCGTCTTGGGAACCTGATGGAGCGCTTTGGGCCCCTGATATCAATTATATCGACGGGAAATACGTCCTTTATTATGCGATGGGAGTTTGGGGCGATCATGACAAGAGCGCTTCCGGGGTCGCTGTCTCGGATTCACCCACTGGGCCGTTCGAGGACAAGGGGATGCTTGTCTCTATGTCCAACACCGGAGTGGGTAACTCCATAGATCCCAATTATTTCGAGGACACTGACGGACGGAAATATCTCTACTGGGGTAGCCTTAGGAAGGCTGATGACGTTGAAAAAGGACGGAAATCCGGGATCTTTGTGGTTGAGCTTTCCGATGACGGTCTTTCCATTAAATCCGGCAGCGAGCCTGTAAAGGTGGCAGGAGACCGGATGGAGGGCGTCTATGTCCATAAAAGAGGAAAGTATTACTATCTTTTCGCATCGGAAGGAACCTGCTGCGAGGGTGATAAAAGCACTTATCATATAGTTGTTGGCCGTTCGAAGAGTCCTATGGGCCCGTTTGTGAGCCCTACAGGAATGTCGATGATAGTGGGTGACGACGGTTTGTACGATGAGGTTATCCTCACGCGGGATTCCGGCGACGTTTTCTGTGGTCCTGGCCATAATGCCGAAATCGTCACCGATGATAAAGGCCATGACTGGATGACATATCACGCCTACTGGAAAGATAATGGCTACAAAGGCCGTTGCATGAATATGGATCGTGTGTTCTGGACCAGGAGAGGTTGGCCATATTTCAAGGACGGGGTACCGTCGAAGACTGCGGAAGCCCCTTTGTTCAAAAGGAAATAAGGCTGTTATGGAGCGGGAATCGGACACATTGAGATTGTTAAGCCTTTTCTCCGGGTGCGGGGGAATGGATCTTGGGTTTGAGGGAGCGTTTATCTGTCACAAGAAGTCAGTTCCTTCTGATTCCAGATTGATTGACCATGCCATTGATGGGGATTGGGTGCTGCTTTATAAAAACCGGTTTACGACAGTCTTCGCCAATGACATTCTCGAGGAGGCTTATCTGACTTGGAACCAGTACATGAGCCGATTCGGGAAAGATCCTTCCATCTATCACCTTGAGAGCATAGTTGATCTTGTAAAACGCCACCATTCGGGGGAGAATGTATTTCCGGGGAATATAGATGTTGTCACCGGAGGGTTCCCTTGCCAGGATTTCAGCATCGCAGGGAAACGATTGGGTTTCAATTCGGTAACATCTCATGACGGAACTAAGCTCCCTGAGGAAGTCCCTTCCGAGGAGAACCGGGGGAAACTATATTTCTGGATGAAACAGGTCATTGACATCGTGAAGCCCAAGGTGTTCATCGCTGAGAATGTGAAGGGTCTCACGAATCTTGGCAATGTCAAGGATATCATACAGAGAGATTTCGCCCAGGCTGACGGGGACGGCTACATCGTTCTCCCGCCCAAGGTTCTTCATGCTGGGGATTATGGTGTGCCTGAGACTCGTGAAAGGGTGATTTTCATTGGAATACGTCGCTCCGCCTTGAAACCGGAGATCAGGAAGATCATGGATAGTGGCGATATCCCTCCAGAATACAATCCATATCCTGTACCGACTCATAAATATACCAAGGATTCGGTTGGAATGTTGCTTCCAGTGACTTGCATGGACGTTTTTAGAGATTTGAAGGAGCCCGCTGAGAGCGAAGATTTGTCCCAGCGCTTCTACTCAAAGGCTAAATACATGGGCAAGCATTGCCAGGGCCAGGCTGAGATCCATCTTGACGGTCTCGGCCCCACAATCAGGTCCGAACATCATGGCAATATTGAGTATCGTCGGTTGTCAGTTGAGCACGGCGGGAAGTTGACTTCAGAATTGAAAGCCGGACTTCAAGAGCGTCGACTCACACCCAGGGAATGCGCTCTGATCCAGACATTTCCGCCTGACTATCCATTTGTCTCTTATAAAGATGACACCAAGCGCTTTAAGGTCTCTCAGTCTGGAGCCTATAAAGTTATTGGCAATGCAGTCCCGCCGATGCTTGCATACAATATAGCCTGCCGGCTCCAGTCCTTATGGCCGGTCTTATTCAAAAAGTAATATCTATGGCAGACAAGATGACTCCTGCGCAGCGCCACCGCTGCATGGCCAGCATCAAAGGGAAGGATACAAAGCCCGAGATGCTAGTCAGGCGTTATCTCCATGGCCATGGATTCAGGTATTCACTTCATTCCAAGAGACTTCCCGGGAAACCGGACCTTGTCCTGAGAAAGTATCACTCAGTAATATTTGTCAACGGATGCTTCTGGCATGCGCACCCCGGGTGCTCCTGTTACAGGAAGCCAAGTTCCAATATTGCCTTCTGGGAAGAGAAGGTCCGGCGCAACAAGGAGCGAGACGCCGCGGATGTGGCTGTGTTGGAAAGCCTGGGATGGCATGTGATGGTGGTCTGGGAGTGTGAGCTCTCCAAGTCCCGTTTCGAGTCGACCATGGACAATCTGGTAACCGGTTTGAGGCAATATCTGGAGGTGGAGCATATCCATAGGATTCCACTCTCTGTCAGGAAAATGTCCAACCAGGATCCGTCAGAAATGTAGAATAGGTCTTTTAACACTGATTATCAGCGAGATGAAACCTCAAAACAGACAACTTATATGGTGGGTTGGCGCACTTGCCCTGGGAGTGGTTCTCGGCCTTTTGCACGTGGGCTGGATTGATGCCACATGCGGCTTTATCGCAACTGTCTATACCCGTCTATTCCAGTTCCTTGCTGTCCCGACAGTAGCTCTGGCCATCATGACTACCCTGATCTCATTCGGGCGCCAGCGTGGCACCAGGAAAGTATTCGCCCATACTATCACCTACACCCTTCTGACGACTTTGGCTGCCGCCCTCGTGGGTATGGGAATATATCTGATGATAAGTCCTCAGAACCTCCCGGAAGGGATGTTGTCTTCCGTGGGAGAGGTCGCTCCCGGGGGATCTACCTTCTATGAGCATATCGTTTCCGTTATCCCTAATAATGTAGTGCAACCATTCTTGTCCGGAAACGTGTTGTCAATCCTTCTTATAGCTATCGCTATTGGACTCGCGTTGGCGTGGATGCCTGAAACTGAAGGGAAAAGCGTGGTGGTGAAGGGCATATCAGGATTACAGGAGCTGTTCTTCACACTGATAAAGGCTCTTATCTGGACATTACCTCTTGGAATCGCGGCCTTCTCTGCCCAACTCGTGGGGCAATTGAGCGGGGGGATCATACTCGGTTCGCTCGGCAAGTACACAGCGGTCATTCTGACCGGGAATGTTATCCAGTTCCTCATTGTGTTGCCACTCTTCCTGTTAGCGAGGAGAATAAATCCTTTAAAGGTTTTCAAAGCGATGGCTCCGGCTGTGGTAATGGCTCTTTTCACCAAGAGTTCAGCCGCTACCCTTCCAGTCACTCTCTCTTCCGCTGAGAACAGGTTGGGTGTTGATCCTAAAGTGTCCCGTTTCGTGCTTCCGATATGCACCACAATCAACATGAATGGTTGTGCGGCGTTCATTCTCGTGACCTCTCTTTTCGTGATGCAAAACGCGGGGATTACCCTTAGTGTCGGCGCGATGCTTCTTTGGGTGCTGATCTCTGTAGTGTCAGCAGTCGGAAACGCCGGAGTTCCAATGGGTTGCTTCTTCCTTACGGTGTCATTGATGACCGGAATCGGAGCCCCTGTCGAAGTGATGGGGCTGATTCTGCCAATTTATACAATTATCGATATGGTTGAGACCGCGGAGAACGTGTGGTCAGATTCCTGCGTCTGCGCTATGACTGATAAGGATCTTCGCGGTTCGGCTGGCGGCAGTGGCGGCAGCTTGGGCGAAGTCTAGTCCGTTGAAGGCGTAAATGATCCCTCTTGAGGAGTTGATCAGCAGTCCGCCTTTTGAGTTGGCACCTGCCGCGATGACTTCCTCAGCGCTTCCGCCTTGGGCACCGATCCCTGGTACCAAGAAGAAATTGTCAGGACAGAAGTTCCTGATTTCCTTTAATTTATCCGCCTTGGTAGCACCGATGACAAACATCATGTTATCTGGTGTAGAAATCTCCATCATCCTTTCGATAACCGAACGGTAAAGAGGTTTCCCGTTTTCGGCCGTCTGGAAATCAGCCGACGAGGGGTTGGATGACAGGGCGACGACAATGGCGAACTTCCCAGGGTATTCCAGAAATGGGGTGACTGTCTCGCTGCCCATGTATGGTGACAAAGTCACGGCATCAAAATCGAATGTCTCGAAATAGCTTTTCGCATACATCTTGGCCGTATTCCCGATGTCGCCACGCTTGGCGTCGGCTATGATAAACTGTCCGGGATGATTCAGCCTGATATGCTCAACAGTCTTCTCCATAACCGCCAGCCCGTCCGCTCCAAGATATTCATAGAATGCCAGATTGGGTTTGAAGGCGACGCAATATGGGGCGGTGGCGTCAATGATCCGTTTGTTGAACTCCAGCACCGCATCAGCGACACTTCGCCCGGCCTTGACGCATTCCGGAATCTTCTCATAATCAGTGTCCAGCCCGACGCACAGCACCGAACCCTTCTTCCTTATCTCCGAATATATCTGATCTGTTGTCATATTAATCATAATACTCATAGAATTTGGCGATGGACTCCATGCCGGCGAAGAACTGTTTCAGCAGGTAGCTCTCGTTGGGGGAGTGGATGGTGTCCCTCTCCAGGCCGAACCCCATTAGAAGAGGATCCGTTCCGAGGATCTTTTTCATGTCAGCTAGAACCGCGATGCTTCCGCCTCCACGACTCGGAACCGGCTCTATTCCATAGACTTCCGTCATCGCCTTTGATGCAGCCTGGAACGCCGGGGAAGAGATCGGGATCAAGAATCCCTCGCCACCCTCGCAAAGCTTCACATCGATGGAGCAATACTTAGGGGCGATCTTCTCAAGATGCTTCTTCAGAAGCTTGGATATCTTGGCGCTGGATTGGTTGGGAACCAGTCGCATGGAGATCTTCGCATGAGCAACGGAAGGAAGCACTGTCTTGGCGCCCTCGCCTGTGTATCCTCCCCAGATTCCGCACACATCCAGGCAAGGCCTGATGCCGATTCTCTCAAGGGGCGTGTAGCCCTTCTCCCCACGGAGGGCCTTGACACCCACCGATTCCTTGAATTCTTCCATGTCGAACGGAGCTCTGGCCAGCATTGCCCTGTCGGACTTGGAAAGCTCGACAACGTCATCGTAAAAACCTGGAATCGTTACCCTTCCGTCTTTGTCAATCAGACTGGAAATCAAGTCGCAAAGGGTCTGGATAGGATTCGCGACAGTTCCTCCATAGTGGCCTGAGTGGAGATCGTGGTCGGGGCCGGTCACGGTGACTTCAACATAGGCCATGCCCCTCATCCCGCAGTTGATCGACGGGACCTTCTCGGAGATCATCGTGGTGTCAGAGACCAGTATCACATCGGACTTGAGCCATGACTTGTTCTGCTTCACCCAGGACGGGAGTGAAGGGCTGCTGATCTCCTCCTCTCCCTCAAAGATAAACTTGACATTATGCCTCAGTTTCCCTGTCTTGACAAGATATTCAAAAGCCTTGATGTGCATGAACAACTGCCCCTTGTCATCGTTCGCTCCACGGGCGTAGATGGCCTCCCTGCCAGTGGGGTCTTTCTTTATGACGGGCTCAAACGGGTCTGTGTCCCATTTGTCGAGAGGCTCCGGCGGCTGGACATCGTAATGGCCGTAAACCATCACCGTCTTGAGCTTCGGGTCAATGATCTTTTTGCCGAACACGACTGGATTGCCATCGCTTGGATAGACGCCGGCCTCGTCAGCGCCAGCCTCCACAAGAAGGGCGGCAAGCCTCTCGGCACAACGCCTCATATCCTCTTTATGCTCTTTCTTGGCACTGATTGAAGGGATCTTGAGCAGCGAGAACAACTCCTCGAAAAACCTTTCCTTATTATCTTGAATATATTGTCTCATAATGATTTCCTGAGTGATTTACCTTATGAAATGTGTCGGAATCCATGGCTCTTCGCCACGCCCTGGGGCCTTCTGCCCACCTGTGGCTTTTAGCAGCCAAGCCATATTATGGGCGAGTGCTCTCATAGTCTGTAGACCTTCCAAGTCAAGGGCTGCTTGACCCGCCTCTCTGCCAAATACAATATTCCAGTATTGTGAAGTCACAACAGGCATATTCATCATCTGGAATGGTAAGTTGAGGGTCTCAAAAGCGGCGCTTGAGCCACCTCGGCGACAAACTGCAACCGCCGCCGCCGGCTTGCCGGCTATACTGCTCCCGTTGGAATGAAACGAACGCTGGATGACAGACAAGAGCGCTCCGTTAGGTTGGCCGTAGTAAACAGGCGACCCCACAATCAACGCGTCAGCCTCGGCATATTTGGAGCTTATCACGTTGCAGACATCATCGTCGAAAACACACCGGCCGGGATTATCCTTGCACTTGTCACATGCGATGCATCCCCTGACCGGCTTATTACCGATCCAGACAATCTCGCTTTCAATCCCTTCCTGCTTCAGCGTGTTGGCGATCTCGGTCAATGCCACGCTAGTGTTACCGTTTTTTCTGGGACTTCCGTTGATAATCAGAACTTTCATAAAACTATCTTATTAAAGGGAAGCTACCCAGGCCTTGATGTCCTCCTCTGAGGCACCATTGAGGGTTTGTCCAGCCTTCCAGTTGATCGCTGGATAAGCCGCTTTGAATTGCTCATTAGCATTGTCAAGCGTGCTGCCTCCGGATGTGGCGAAGAATATGACGGTCTTTCCAGAGAAGTCGTAAGCCTCGAGGAATGTATTGATTATGGTTGGTGCCGTGTACCACCAGACAGGGAAACCGATAAAGACTGTCTCATACTTTGAGACGTCCTCCAGGTCTTTAACGATGGCCGGCCTGGAGCTCTTGTCCTGCATTTCCAAGGTGGTACGGGAGGTCTTCACTGTCCAGTCCAGATCTTCGGCGGTGTATTTGACCTCGGGCTTGATCTCATATAAGGTCGCGTCAGTCACGGAGGCGAGGGTCTTTGCCACCGCGGCGGTGGTCCCGGTCGCCGAGAAATACGCCACAAGAGTCTTGCTGTCTTGCTCGTCTGTGTTTTCCTTATTCTTTTTGTTGTTCTGTCCGCAGCCTGCCGTCAGAGCCATTGCCGCCACGGCGGCAATCATAAGTGTGATCATTCTCATTTTCTTATTGTCATTAATTAATAGTTTTCATTCGGACATACTTTACAAATATAACGAAAAATGTCTTTCAATCATGACTGAAACCTCCGTAAGGCGATATGTCGCGGTACGTCGTTGGATTATTCTGAATTATTGATTAGATTTGAGATTGAAGTCGTTTTGTTTCTGATCTTTTTTTACCAATACCTAGTTATGAGAAGAATAACCGCTATCGCAATTATCCTGACGGGGTTTCTCGCCACCACGCTGTCCAGCCCCGTAGCCAATGCCCAATTGACCAAGGAAACGAGGGAACAGAAACTGGAGCGTATGAAATGGTGGACTGACGCCCGTTTCGGGATGTTCATCCATTGGGGGCTATATTCTTTGCCCGCTCGTCATGAATGGGTGAAAAACCGTGAACGACTCACTAACGAGGATTACCAGAAGTACTTTGACCATTTCGATCCCGACCTGTTCAATCCGAAGGAGTGGGCCAAAATGGCCAAGGAGGCCGGAATGAAATACGTTGTCTTGACCTCGAAGCACCATGAGGGTTTTTGCTTGTGGGACAGTAAATACACCGACTACAAATCCACGAACACTCCGGCAGGCAGGGATCTGATCCGCGAATTCGTCGATGCGTTCAGGGCGGAAGGTATTCGTATAGGCTTCTATTATTCCTTGTTGGACTGGCATCATCCCGATTATACTATTGACAGCCGTCACCCCCAGCGTATTGACAACGGCACTAAGAAGGACTATGACGCCTTGAACAAGGGCAAGAACATGGATGTCTACCGCAAGTACATGAAGGATCAGGTGACTGAGCTCCTCACCAATTACGGCAAGATTGACATCATCTGGTTCGACTTCTCATTCCCCGGTGAGAACGGCAAGGGCCGTGACGATTGGGATTCAGTGGGCCTCCTCAAACTTGCTCGTTCCCTTCAGCCCGGTATAATCGTGGATGACAGGCTTGACCTCAAGGACATTTGGGGTGGATGGGATATCTTCACGCCTGAGCAGCGCAAGGTCTCCGAATGTCCCACATGGAATGGCGAGAAAGTGACTTGGGAGACATGCCAGACATTCTCTGGATCATGGGGCTATTACCGTGACGAAACCACCTGGAAGAGCGTTCCTCAGCTCCTTGAGCTTCTTATAGAGACGGTCAGCAAGGAAGGAAACCTGCTTCTGAATGTCGGGCCGAATTCCCGTGGAGAGTTTGACTACAGAGCCCAGGACAGGCTGGCAGGAATCGGGAAATGGATGCATTCCAACAGCAGGTCCATCTATGGCTGTACTGCCGCTCCCGCGGAATTTGAGGCTCCAGAGAGGACTATACTGACTTATAACCCCACCACTAACCGCCTTTATATTCACCTTATTGATTACCCTCTTTCAAGGCTCGCCATCTCTTTCGCTGACAAGATCGAGTATGCGCAATTCCTACATGATGGCTCGGAAATCTCATTTGACAAGGAATTCATTTACACTCCTGTTGTCAAGCCAGAGACGGAAGTCCCTGTGATAGAGGTTTTCCTGAAATAGAGTGGAGATGGGCGGACTCGTATCGAGACTGCATCCGGCCCTACAGGACTCTAGAAAACGATGTTCTACGCTGAAGAAATGCAGGTATAGGTATTGGATATCACCTAAATTTGTTACATTTTTGTAGTAGAATTATGGATAGAGTGTAACAAATGATCCTAAAAAGACACATCACATTCAAGTTGCGCCCGTATGGTACAAAACGCACTGTTTACCAAATCCAATTGCATGTTACCTATGACTGCAATAGGGTAATGCTCTCTACCGGTTGTCAGGTCACATTCCAAGAGGCTTGGGATGCAGAGAATCAATTGGTCGTTTCCGGCTATCGTGGTCCAAAGGGAGAAACCGATGTGGAGATCAATAATACCTTGCGGAAAGAGAAGGATCAGATGGAAACGGCTTTCAAATACTATGAGGTAAACGAAGAGAGGCCCACATTAACCCAAGTCGTCGAACGTTATCAAGAGAGGCTAAACGGGAAACCATATAAGAAAAAGGAAGAAAAAGAATCGGAAAAGAAGGCACTTCCCAAGAAGGAGCCCGGATTATTGGAAGTATTTCAGATGTTTGTCACCGAATGCGGTGAGAAAAATGCCTGGTCCATAGGAACGTTCAAAAAGATGGCAACGCTTAAAGAGGATCTGGTTTCATTCAAGAAGAACGTCTCCTTCTCCGATCTGGATGAAAAAGGCTTGACTGCATTCGTCCATTACTTACGTGAGAAGAAAGTCCTTAACTCTCCTCGGAAGAAGAAAGGAGACCGTGACGAATACGACGATGAAGATGTCATGGGGCTCAGGAATTCCACTATCCAGAAGAAACTGGGCTTCTTGAAGTGGTTCCTTAAATGGGCGACGGATCGTGGTTATAATACTAATACCGACTTCAAGACCTTCCGCCCGACACTGAAAACCACCCAAAGAAAAGTTATCTACCTTTCCAAGCCGGAGCTTGAACGTCTGCGAAAGCTGGAAATCCCTGCTGGCCTTCCCAGCCTTGAGGCTGTCCGAGATGTGTTTCTTTTCTGCTGCTTCTCCGGGCTGCGTCACTCCGATGTGTATAACCTCCGAAAGAATGATATCAAGGAAAACCATATTGAGGTTACGACAATTAAAACGGGTGACAGTATCTCCATCGAGTTAAATAACGTCACCCGGGATATCCTCCGCAAATACAAGGATTATCCCTTTGCCGACAACCGAGTTCTCCCCGTCATCCAGAACCAGCCCATGAACAGGCATCTGAAGGATCTTTGTAAACTCGCAGGCATCAACGAGCAAATCCGAATCACGACCTACAAGGGGAACCAGCGGAAAGACGAGATCAAGGAGAAGTGGGAACTCGTAGGCACTCATACCGGACGTAGGACCTTCATCGTGAATTGTCTTTCTCTGGGCATTCCACCAAATGTCGTAATGAAGTGGACCGGCCACTCTGACTATAAAGCCATGAAACCGTATATCGACATTGTGGACAGTATCAAGGCAAGCGAAATGACAAAACTCGATTCATTATTTTAACGAACCATGTCAGCTGCACAAACGGTCGTATCCCTCATTGGGGTACTCGAGGACATTAACGGCCTCGCATCGAGATTTGGACCTAAAGAAGGTACCAAGTATTTATCCGTCAAATATCAGAATGCGAGCAAACAATATAAAACGCTTGAGGAGATACTTGGCCCTAAGCCGGAGTTCCTTCCAACCCTTCTCGAGACTGAAACGAATAGAGCGCAATACGAACGTCTGATTGCCCCTCTGAAGCAGCAGTTGTTATCCTTCATCAACTGGTATTGTGCTGACGCTGAGACGATCAACGCCTCTTTTTCGTATGAGGCCATTGAAAAAGCCATCGACTCAGAAGTCGAGTATAAATATGGAAAAGAAAGGAAGGAGGCGGAAGATGAGTTTCATGCGATTTGTGAAGACGAAAAGGTCTGGCACGCTCTTGCCAGGGCATACGGATCACGATCCGACTGTGGCACGAAGCCCGACTCCATGTTGACCGAGGATGATTGGAACTATATCTCGGATAGTCTTGAGGAATTCAAGGAACACTTTGGTCGTACGGATGTGAATCTAAAACAAATGTACGATGAATACGAGACGAAGGTCAAACCCGAATGGCGTCGCTGTTACAAGCTGCGAGATGAGGTTTATAATAAATGCAGACAGTATAAGAGCGAGCTTTACCCTCTGTTTGAAAGAGATGTTTTCCAAAAGATTAATCAGAAATTGTGTCCACTGATTGAGGCCCTTTCTCTTCGCTTTGGAGATAGTCTTGATGTGGGAGACAATGGATCGGGGCCCAACGAGAAGGTCGAAGGTACAGGCAAGAGAACGGGGACCTACGAGACTCTTCGTCAATGTATCCCTTCCCAGGAAGCATATGAGACCGTCATTCTAATTGCAAACAAAAGGATAGCCTCCCACCAAAGAATCAACGGGCCGTTTGGTTATGAACTATTCACCCAATTAAAGGACTTTGGGTTCATCCATGAGAACAAGTGTACCGTCGGCCATTTCGGGGATCTGCTACTTAAAGAGTTCGGTGACAAATGCTCGTTTAGAGATGGCGGTGCCCTCTATGACGGAAAAGACACCATCGATATTGAACTACGGAATGAGATTCAGTCCAAATTGGGTGTAATCAAACATACCGGTCAATAGAATCTTCACATATCCTCCAATGACAGGCCAATGTAACGAATGTCCCACTTCTTGTGATGCAGGACAATCCCTTTGGCTTTCTCTTTAACCTCGGTCAGGTTTATCTTATCTGGATTGCGTTTAATCTCACCCAGGACGAGTTCCTTGTCGGCCTCATTGACGGCAATGAGGTCGATTTCGTCCTTCCCATCCTTCTTCTTCCAATAATTTGTAACCAGGTTGTATCGACCTGTCTCGGCAAATGACTGCCTGAAATAGCGTTCCAGGATCAGACCGGAATATGAATCATAGTCGGCCATTACCTTGGCAGTGAGCCACTCCAGATTGCCGACTTCCACGGCACTGCGGTATCGGTAGATGAATCGGAACCAGAAATTGAGGAAATTATCGGATATGGAGTATTCCACGTTCTTGGACTTCTCTCCTGCCAGGTAGGGACGCCTGCGGTCGATAATGCCGTAATCGTTTTCCAGTTTGTCCAGATATCCTCCTGCTTCCACTCCCGTATAGCTCTTGATTTCCCCTCGGGATGTCTCACCCGTCGCCAAAGCCGACAGGATGGAAAAGTAGTTACCATAATCCTTCCCGAATTCGTCCCTGAGCATTTCCTGACCTTCGTCCAGGAAGTAGGACCCTACCGAAAGGACGTCCCGGATGATCCCGTCCTTGGTGAGTGCTCCACGAGTCACCAATTGTTCTACATATTTTGCGACGCCCCCGGTAATCATGTACATGGCCAGCAGGTCTTCGTTTGTGTAGGCGGGATTGTTGTCACGCATGATCTCCTTCAAGGTGTCGATGTTAAAGGGACGGATCTTGAATCGGGCGGTGGCCCTTCCGTACAAAGGTTCTTCCTTATCGTCGAATATCTTTTTCATCTTGGAGTATATGGAACCGCAAACCACCAGGTTGATCCGGCTGTCCTCCTTGTTGGTGTCCCATACGTTCTGTATGTCGGAAAAGATGGATTCACGAGCATGAGAAAGGTTTTGGAACTCATCCAGCACCAGCGTGAAATTCCGATGCTTGGCTATGCCCATAATCGCTCCCAGCAGGCGGGGAAAGTCACTGAAAGAGCCTATATCTTCGCCAAGGATCTCCCTGACGATCTCGGCCAGTTCACTACAGAGCAGCGTTTCACTCTTCTTCCCTACGAAGAAATACACGAACGGTATGCCCGTGAAAGACTTTTTGATGAGTGTGGTTTTGCCGATACGCCGACGACCGGTCATGACCGTCATTTGTGCATGTTGGGCTGACAGCGTTTCAATCTTCCGGAGCGCCGCCATTTCCTTTTCTCTGTCGTAAAACTTCATGGTGCATCAATTTTAGCAACAGTCGTTACTGTAACGCACGTTGCAATTCAATGCAAAGATAAGGATTAGTTTCAAAAAACAAAAAGATCGTCAAAGATCACCAGCCAGGAAAGAATCAGCGGAATTAGCGGAATTACGACATATAGTTCCGCTAATTCCGTTCATTATCAATATGTTACAAGTATTATTTCCATTTATCTTTGCACCAGCCAAGCAGATGTTCTTGGCTCCATAAGACCAATAAATAACTTTAACGATAAAGACAAATGGACATTAATGTAAAGCAACTTCTGAACACCCCTGTCTGGCAGATGACCGGGGAACAACAGTATCGCCTCATCCAGTATGCGCTCGGGAACGGCAGCGCCAACAATGGGGTAAACACGGCAATGGAGACAAATACTCCTTTCGCCCCCAAGCGTACACGCATAGCGGGCGTCCATGCACTCGCCCTTTATTTGGAGTGCTGCGACAGCCTGGTTTACAAACTACGGCGTGAAGGCGTCCTGGATGATGCCATTATTTCGCGTATCGGCAAAAAAATCGTTTTCGACGGAGAGATCGCACGCCGATGTGCGAACGAGTACCAGGAACAACAACGTACCCTGCGTTCTGATAACAGATAATTCCAAGTACGATGGCAGGGAACATCATCATTATTGAGCCGCACAACAACTTCCAGAAAGTTGCAAAGGACGTCATCCTCAACAAGGAGATAGATGTCCTTACACTCGGCGTGTATGTGAGAGTCCTTTGCCTTGGGAAGAAATGGAAACTGAATGTCAGAGGCCTCGCATCTACGTTAGGGATATCAGCGGATAAAATCAGGGCAGCTTTCGCCGCCCTTGAGAAAACCGGTTATCTCAAAAGGACCCGAACCCATGACAAGAATGGGAAGTTCTGCGGCTGGGACTATGCAATCGGTTACGAACCGATTACCGACATAGCCAAAACACCGACGTCGGTAAATCCCGACGACGGGGGAAAACCGATGTCGGAGAAAAGAGGGGGTATAAATAGAGATGTTATATCCCAAAAAGAAGATTTCGAGTCAAAAGAGAAGATAGAGGAATTCTCTCCTCCTTCCCTATCTGAGGTTAAGGAATATGTCCGCTCTCGCGGATGGACGGATCCGGAAGGATTCGCCGACCACTATCTTTCCCATCACCAGCAAAGCGGATGGCGCAGGAAGGATGGCAGGCCTATAACCAGCTGGAAACTGAACGTCCTTTCGTGGGAGCAGTTTAACAAAGACAGGGTCTTTGCTAAGCCTCAAAATGACAACGGACCGACACAGCATCAAATGAGCGAGGAGGAATTCAGGGAGTTCTTAATCCATTAACCATTATGAAAAAGCCTCAATACGAAATTCTAGACATTCCTTTCCCGGAGACGGCGGCCTTGGAGCGACAAGTGATAGCCGATGTAATCCAGTCTCCGGACATGATGGGCGACGTTCTTCCGCTCATCCACATAGACTTTTTCACGAATACTGAGCGACGTGGTATTTGGGAACTGTTGACTGACCACTACAACAAGGGTCTTTCCTTCGACATGCAAACCATCACGGCGGAAATAGGAAAACCTTTTATTGACGAGATTCTCCCCCATCTTCCCGATGCCGGCGGATCCATCAGTGTGATTCAGCACACGAACCTTCTTCGGACTGGAGCGGCAAGGCGCCGCGCCTATTGTGCTTCCCTTGACTTTCTCCAGAACGCCGTGAATCCCAAAACCACAGAAGAAGACATCCTTTCAAGCATCGAAGGCTTCTCCCGGACGGTCGAAGGAGAAGCCCCCCTGCTGTCCGAAGTCAAACTCGCCCAGGGAATCAAGGAGGTCAAGGAGGAAGCCCAAAGGATAGAATCCCTCAAAGAACAGGGCAAGACCATCCGCATCTCAACGGGTTTCAATTACCTGGACGGCTGCCTTAACAAGGGCTTCAAGCCCGGTCAGCTCATCGTTCTCGCCGCCCGCCCTTCTGTCGGTAAGACGGCCGTTATGCTCCAGATGGCAAAGACCGCTGCCCGTTCCGACAACCCCGTGATTCTCTTCTCCCTTGAAATGACCTGCCCCGAACTTTGTGAGCGACTCTTATTCTCCACGGGAAAGGTGTCACCTTACAAGATGGCCAACGGAGAAGTCGAATGGCAGGCATTTTTGGAAGCCGAGAATGAACTCCGTCCGTTACCTATCTTCATCAACGACTTCTCGAGATCGCTGGACGAAATCGTGAGTCGCCTGACCCGAGCGGTAAAACAAGGGCGCTGCAAGATTGCCTTCATTGACTACCTCGGCCTGATCCAGGACACACTGAACCCTGGCTATAACAAACTATACCAGATCATCGCAAAAATCACAGGGGACCTCAAGGCAGCTGCCAAGCGACTCGGTATCCCCATCGTGTTGTTATGCCAACTTAACCGTGACCAGGCGCGCGAAAAAAGGGCGCCCGAACTCTTTGACCTGAGAGACTCCGGATCCATCGAACAGGATGCTGATGTAGTCATCATGCTGGAGCCGCGCTATGAAGAAGGCCGCATTTTCGCCTGGCTTCGGAAGAACCGGAACGGCAAGCGTGATCTAGCTTTTGTACTGGTTCCAAATAAGACCTACTCGGCCTTTGAGGAGGGACTTCCGGTACACGAACTCCGCACCCCCTGCAGCATCTCCGAATCCGGCAATGATGATTCATCCGACTAATCGAATCAACCATATTGCATGTAAGATTTGTCCGTTATTTAAGGGAGCGAGAGGGAATGGCACAAAGTACCATTCTTCTCGCCCTTCCGGGAGCCCAAAAACAGCGCTGCGCTACCTTAGAACCACGATTTGACACCATTATAAAATGCTTATATCATGAAAAAGACCAAGAAAGACCAGAAACCCACGACCATATCGGCCGACCCGAGCGTTCGGGATGCCCTGAAACAGATAGCAGAGAGGATGGGGATGACTCAGCGGAAATGCCTTGCCTTCATCATGGATGAGAAAGTCCATAGGGACAAGGTGAACAGCAAGAAAAAACGTGAGGAGTTCGAGCAACTCGATGTGCCCGAAGCCCTCAACCAGATCAACCGCCGACTTGAAAAGATTGAGAAAAGGGAGAACCCGAGGGACACCATCGTATCCTTTTTCAGAACCCAGGAAAAAGAGATCCTCAAACCGATGAGTGCCAAGATCACTACTCTCCATTCAAAACTTCAGGACATCCTGGATGCCTTGAAGAGTATCCAGTAATCACCCTGTCCGATGTACCCCAAACTCCAAAGCCATGGCATCGCTGGCGGTTCCAATACCGGCAGCTGTACCGGATATGCCGATTACCTGGATCACGAGAACCGTTGGAAGAAGGAGCATGGGCAGGGTGAAAAACGTATCCCCTTCTTTGACCCGGACGGGAAGAAGGTATCCATGGAGACAGTCATCTCGGCCATTGACTCGAACAAGTCTGGATTGCATGTCGAAGACGCCAAATTCTTTTCCCTTATTTTGAATCCCTCCGGAAAAGAAGCTGCCAAGCTGGGCAGCACGCGGGAGGAAAAGATGAAATCCCTCGGCATCATGGTCGACAGGATGATGGACCGTTACGCCGAAGGGTTCAATAAAGAAGGGGTCAAGACGCATCAGGATCTTCTCTATTTCTACACCATTCACGAATACCGCGAGAATGATGATGGTACGGTCCGGCCGGGAATCCATGTCCACATCATCGTCAGCAGGAAAGATAAGACCGGGAAGTACAAGCTTTCTCCGATGACAAATCACCGGAGCGGGTCTTCTGGGGTAATCAAGTCCGGTTTCAACCGGGATTCCTTCTACCGCGATTGCGAACGCATCTTTGATACCTCCTTTGGATATCAGAGGCGGATCAGCGAATCCTACGACTATCACAACACGATGAAGCATGGGAGCAACGAGGAGAGGGCCGCCATGATTCTTGCATCCGTCCAGGAAGAGCAGATCCGCCAACAGGTGACGGCGGCCCTGGCCAGGCGTGCCGCCCGGCTGGCCCAAGAGGCGGCCACCGAGGAGACAAAGCGCCAAAGACAAGCAGAACTGGCCCGTCAGAACGAGGAGAAAAAGAAGAGAAACGAATTCTGGAACAGCTACCACAGCTATTACCGGCCGGCCCTTGACGAGTTGAAGAAACAGTGCAACGTCGCATTCTCCCTCTACGACAACATCAAGTTGGAAAGAGCGGAGCTCCGGGAAGAGACTTCTGAGCAGTACCGCAAACTGAAATTCACTTACAATCTTTTCGTGGCCAAACAGAAAGAGTTGAAAAGGGCCCGCACATACAAAGAACTCCTGCGCGTATTCACGAAAATGATGCTCTTCATCAACCCACTGCCGGTTCTGATGGCAAGCCTGGTACTTCAGATTCTTCTCGAATGCAAAAAACTGTATGACCGTGAAAAGATCCAGGCATTGCGCGACCAGGTCGATGATATCCGTGAGGAGATTGAGTCTCTGAAAGCCAAGCAGGACAAGCTGAAGCATGCCCAGCACGATTCTCTCCGTCAATATATCAAGGTCAAGGATAAGAAAACGGAACTGACCCAACGTATTCAGGCTCTCAAGAAAGAGCTTGAACAGCCGCGAGAGACTATCAACCTGGACACTCTGGCCCAAGATCTCTCCCGGAGAAAGGCCGCCAGGAAGGAAACCTCGATGAGTCAGGTTTGCGCTGCATTCGGCATCTACGGAGCCATGATGTCAGCCGAGACAAAGGTCGATCTGGAGATTGAACTGCTGACCAGTAACACGGTCATTGAACCTGTCTTCCACCCCAACGGAGGCGTGGCCGACTTCAATCTCGTCATCGACGGGAACACCTCGCTGGCAAGTACTGTATACACCGATGAGAAATTGGCCGCCATGCTGGAGAAATGGTGCGGTCTTACCGGGCAGACGCCGGCTCATCGGCTTGTGAACAAGGCCGAAGAGGAAGAAACCGATAAGTCACTATCTACAAATCAAGAACAGAATCAAGAAATCAAATCATATGGAAAACAAAGATATCGTTGAAGCGTTGGAACAGGTTCCTGCGCTCGTCAAAGCCGCCGAAACCTTTAAAACAACATCAGGGCACATTGTATCTTCTCTTGCGGACGCCGTCAAACAGCGCCCTCAGGCCGAGATACCCGAGTCTGAACTTCAGAAGATTTCCGAAACTCCTTGTGCTCCACCGGACGTTGCCTCCTTTTCAAAGGCACTGGTGCAAAAGGTTGCTGAAGATATAGGTTCCACCATCAAAGAAAAGGTTGACGAAGCCTTGAAGGGCGCTACGGTTGCAGTACAGCACACCCATTCCTATTGCTTTGAGAGAGACCTTAAGGAAGTCGCGGACATGCGACTGACGAAAAGGTGCATGATCTTTGGTTTGACCTCGTTTGTCCTGGCCTCAATTATTGCCAGCATCGCCATAGCTTATTACAATAGTGATGTCTATTGGGGAAAACAATTCAGCAAAGTGTATTCTTCTCCTTATCTCACGGAAGAGGAAAGGGAGATCATACAACGGAACTACTACACTGTAGCCATTCTCCCTACCGAATATCACAAGGATCCCTCAATAGCGAAAAAACAACTAAAACGCGCCAGGGCCACTCTCAAGAGACGTAAGAGAGAAATGAAGATGAAAGAGCCTTAGGACCATACTTAACAAATGCGCTCTAACTAATGAAAAAGGATTCGATGTGGGGATATGTCATGTTCATGGTTAATATTGTCACTTTCGAAGATAATGGTTTTGCTTAGTTGTCTTTTAAATATATTTTCGCACTGCGATTGGAAATACGTATACAAATCTTTTTAGTTATGAAGAGTATGAAAAGAATAATGCTATTTAGTTTAATTATTAGTTTTCTGCTGTCTTGCTCAAAGGATGATAGCCTTGTGTTTTCTCCATCAAGCCTTGAGTTTGACAGTGCCGGTGGCGTTTCTGTTCTTTCGATGAAAGGGAACGCTGCATCTTCAACAGAATTCTGTGGCTTTTATGGAGTATCAGAGAATGGGATTTTTCGTTATTGTACCACAGAAGAACAAGTTCGGCAGAATTCGTCAGATGGTTCATTAATATCGGTATCATGTGACGGCTGGACTGTAAGCATTTCGAACAATAGTGACAAAGAAAAGAATGAGTATTCCATTGAGGCATCGAATAATAATACAGGAACACCAAAAGAGTATTATCTACAGTTCTCTCACGGAAACGAAATG
>JAEEGJ010003810.1_pt1 | contig 54698 bp, 51 predicted proteins | sample 8958761 | NCBI WGS metagenome assembly JAEEGJ01 (sample SAMN16246546, study PRJNA631951) | gut metagenome | biome: gut microbiome; feature: rumen; material: RS-attached | host: Bos | place: Iran: Karaj | collected 2018-10
CGGTAAGACTTCGGTTATCTGTTCATGGATCGGCGGCGAGAATTTCAAAAACCGCAAAGTAGTTGTTATCAACACTGAAGAAGGTGAAGAGGAATATATCCCCGAGAACTACGAGGGCGCTAATCCCGTAATCATTAACTGTGATACTGACGATGTTGATAAGACAATGACTTTCGACATTGAGGCAAAGCATAAGCCCGGCGTTGTTTTCATCGAGTGGAACGGCTCCGTATCACCTGCCGAGTTTTTCGAGAAGGTAGACGTTCCCGAGCGTTGGGCACTCGCTGCTTCAGTAGTAGTCATCGACGCTTCAACATATGGTAATTATTTCAAGAACATGCAGACACTGTTCGCCGACTATTTCAGATACGGCGACACAGTCATCTTCAACAGAGTTGATGAGGAGAACGATAACCTCCCTAAGCTCAGAGGTTCTGTTAAGGCAGTTAACCCCGGCATGAGCATCAACTTCCTCGGCGAAGACAATAAGATCATCAGGATCGAAGACCATCTTCCTTTCGATCTCAACCAGAGTCCCTGCAACATTTCAGCTGAGGACTTCGGTCTGTTCTACACAGATGCAATGGATAACATGAAGCGCTACAACGGCAAGAGGATAAGCCTCATCGGCCAGGCAGTTATCCTCAGGGAGTTCAACGGCAAGGCTTTCGTGCTGCAGAGACAGGCATACACATGCTGTGCTGCAGACATCCAGATGATGGGCGTTCTCTGCTTCTACGACATCAAGCCCAATTTCCCTGCAGGCCAGTGGCTCAAGGTAACGGGACAGGTCAGATATTTTGAGGACGACGACGGACAGGGCGGCAAGGTCAACGTTCCCTGCCTCACAGTTGAGGATTACGCGCTTACAAGCAAGCCCGATAACGAAGTTATTTATTTTAATTGACAATAGAAAAGAGGCGTCTTAAATGACAAAAGTAGACATTTTCTCAGGATTCCTGGGAGCAGGCAAAACAACACTTATCAAGAAGCTTATTTCTGACGGATACAACGGATGTAAGCTCGTTCTTATCGAAAACGAATTCGGCCAGATCGGCATTGACGGCGGTTTCCTCAAGGAGTCCGGCATCAACATCACAGAGATGAATTCAGGATGCATCTGCTGCAGCCTCGTAGGAGACTTCGGCACAGCACTCCAGGACGTTATCAACCAGTTCGCACCCGACAGAATTCTCATCGAACCCTCAGGCGTAGGCAAGCTCTCTGACGTAGTTGCTGCAGTTAAGCGCGTTGAAGGCACAGAGATCTGCGGAACAGTTACAGTAATCGACGCTTCCAAGTGCAGGATCTACTTAAAGAACTTCAAGGAGTTCTACGAGAACCAGATCAAGTACGCAGGAACGATCATCTTGAGCCGTACAGGCAACATCTCACAGGAGAAGCTCGATCAGGCCATCGAACTCATCCGTGCGATCAACGATCACTCACAGATCATAACAACACCTTGGGACGACCTCTCCGGAGTTCAGATCCTCAAGGCTATCGAAGAGCCTCTTACGGCAGCAGACATGGCTGCAGCTCTTCTCGAAGCTGAGCAGCACGAGCTCGAGCACGCTCACCATCATCATGAGCACGGCGAGGACTGCGACTGTGAAGAGTGCCGCGGCCACCATCACCACGATGACGACGACGATGATGAAGATGAGCACGAGCACCACCACCATCACCATGACCACGACGATGATGATGACGAGCATGAACACGAGCATCACCACCACCATGACCATGATCACGATCATGAACACCATCACCATCATCATGCGGATGAGGTTTTCGATTCCATCGGATTCGAGACATCCAAGAAGTTCACAAAGGAACAGATCGAGAATGCTCTGAAGGCATTGGATGACCACGATAAGTACGGCATGATCCTCCGTTCAAAGGGTATCGTTGCAGGCGAAGACGGAACATGGATCCACTTCGACTTCGTACCCGAAGAGGCAGAAGTCAGAACAGGCGCTGCAGACGTTACGGGTAAGATCGTCGTAATCGGTGCTGAAGTTAAGAAAGATGCTATCAAGGAGTTATTCGGACTTTGATTTCATTCGGTAAAAGAGGACTTAAGATCATCGTAGTAGGCGCCGGCAAAGTCGGTGATACTCTCGTTAACAGGCTTGCCGAAGAGGGCCACGACCTGGTCATCATCGACAAGAATGTTGACCGTCTCACCGAGCTCGCAAACCTCTGCGACTGCATGGGCGTCATCGGTAATGGCGCGAGCCACGAAGTGCTCGAAGAGGCCGGCGTATCCAACGCTGACCTGTTCATCGCGGTTACCGAATCCGATGAGCTCAACCTCCTCTGCTGCACCATTGCAAAGCAGTTCAACAAAAAGCTCGCTACCATTGCGCGTGTAAGAAATCCTGACTACGGCAAGGAGATCCCATATCTCAGATCCAAGTTAAGTCTTGAGATGATCATAAATCCTGAGTACGAGGCAGCTGTCGAGGCAGCGCGTCTCCTCTACCTCCCTGCCGCCATCCTGATCAATTCTTTCGCGCACGGAGCAGCTGAGATCGTTAAGATCAAGATTCCCGAAGGCAGCGTTCTCAACGGTAAGACCGTTGCTTATCTGGGAAGCAATTATACTAACGACATCCTTATCGTCGGTGTTGAGCGCGGCGAGGAAGTAACCATTCCGAACGGTTCTTTCGAGCTCAAATCAGGCGATATTATCTCTTTTGTGGCAACCCGAAAGAACTGTCACTCATTCCTTAAGTCGATCGGATTCCAGACAAATGCAGTCAAGAGCACGATCCTTATCGGCGGCGGTAAGTCAGCATTCTATCTGGCTGACCAGCTCATCAAGTCCGGTATCGATGTAAAGATCATCGAGAAAGATGCGAAGCGCTGTGACGAGCTCTCAGAGCTCCTTCCTAAGGCCACCATCATCAACGGTGACGGTATCAATGAGGCGCTCCTCGAAGAGACAGGTATCAGGGATGTCGGTTCCGTAGTCGCAATGACAGGCATCGACGAAGAGAACATCATGCTCTCACTGTTTGCCAGACAGATCTCAAAGGGCATTAAGTCCGTAACAAAGATCAACAAGATCAGCTTCACAGACGTTATCAACCGTCTGGATTTAGGCAGCGTTATCTACCCCAAGCAGATAACAGCCGAGGCTATCATCACATATGCACGTGCCAAGCAGGCAGGTATCGGAAGTAACGTTGAGGTCATGTACCACCTCTTTGATGAGAGAGCGGAAGCTATCGAATTCAAGGTAAAGGAACCTTCTGCCGTTACCAACAAAAAACTCAAAGAACTGAGCCTCAAACCCAACACTCTTGTTTCCTGCATCAACCGTTCAGGCAAGATCACGATCCCTACCGGTAACGACTCCATCGAAGTCGGCGACAGCGTCATGATCGTAACAAAGAACAAGGGCTTTACAGCACTGACAGATATCCTGAAATGAACATAAAGATGCTTGTTTACATCCTGGGCAAAGTCCTCCTCATCGAAGGCGTGCTTATGCTCTTGCCCATTGTATGCGGCGCTATCTACGGTGAGAAGGAATTTCTCGCATATGTATTCCTGTGTGCTGCCTATATGCTCGCAGGATTCCTCATCTCACTTAAAAAGCCGAAGAACATGACAGTCTTCATCAAGGACGGCTGTGTTGCTACGGCTCTCTCATGGCTCGTATTAAGTATTGCGGGCTGCATCCCTTTCATGCTCACAGGCGAGATTCCTTCATTTACAGACGCAATGTTTGAGACGGCATCCGGCTTTACCACAACCGGCGCGAGCATTCTTAACAACGTTGAAGGCTTGTCCCACACCTCACTCCTCTGGCGTTCACTTACGCACTGGATCGGCGGTATGGGCGTTCTCGTATTCCTCCTGGCAGTAGTTCCAATGACGGGAGGCTCCAACATGAACCTCATGCGCGCAGAGAGCCCCGGACCTACAGTCGGCAAGATCGTACCTAAGGTAAGATCCACAGCAAAGATGCTCTACTACATCTACCTCGCTATTACCGTTATCGAGATCATCATCCTCTTTGCTTGCGGAATGCCGTTCTTCGACAGTGTCTGCTCCGCATTCGGTACTGCAGGTACCGGCGGTTTCGGCATAAAGAACGACAGTTTTGCTTCATACGCTCCTCACATCCAGTGGATCGTAGCGGTCTTCATGCTGATGTTCGGTGCCAATTTCAACTTCTACTATTACCTCACCACAAACCAGGGCGCAAAGGCTCTCAAGATGAGCGAGGTCAAGGTCTACCTGGCTGTTGCAGCGGTTGCTACGGCGATCATTGCAGTATCCATCTACGGCATGTACGGCGGCGTCGAAGAGTCGGTAAGACACGCCCTGTTCCAGGTTGCCACATGCATGACGACTACAGGTTTTGCTACTACTGACTTCGATCTCTGGCCGGCACTTGCCAGGTTTGTCCTCGTTGCGCTGATGTTTATCGGTGCATGCGCAAGTTCAACGGGCGGCGGTATCAAGATCTCCAGATTCCAGATCATGTTCAAATCCATCAAGCGCGAGCTCGAGTCATACATCCATCCCAGAACTGTCAGGAAGATCCACCTTGACGGTAAGACAGTAGAGACAGACGTTGAGCGTTCTGTTGCCCTCTACTTCTTCATTTACCTCATCGTATTCGTAGCTTCAATGCTCATAGTAGCTTTGGAGGGTTATGACCTCACAACGGTATTCACATCCGTTGCGGCAACACTCAACAACATCGGACCTGGTCTGTCACTCGTTGGTCCTACAAGAAACTACAGTTTCTTCTCTGACCTCTCGAAGTGGGTGCTCATCTTCGACATGCTCGCAGGAAGACTCGAGCTCATCCCGATCCTCGTATTCCTCAATCCGTTTACTTATAAGGGAATCATTAAAAAAGCCCCGAAGATTCAGGGCTGATCTCATCTCGAAAGATATTATCTTCAGACTTCATAAGGCGAAGGATCGATCTTCGTATACCTTACTATCTCTTCCATTCTCGGGCGGTCCAGGTATGCAACAAGAGAGAATGCCTTGCCTGATCTGCCGGCACGCGCGGTACGTCCGATCCTGTGCAGATACAGTTCATTCTCTTTCGGAATATCGTAGTTAAAAATCGCTTCGATATCGTCAACATCGATACCTCTTGCAACTACGTCTGTTGCAACCAGGACATCAAACTTGCCTGCCCTGTACTGGTCCATAACCTTGTTCCTCGTACCCTGGCCGATATCACCGTGAAGGACACGCGCGGATACGCCTGCTGCAGTGAGCTGCTCGCCGATCTTGGAGGTCGTTACTTTCGTGTTGCAGAACACGATAACCTTCGTCAGATCCTCTTTGGCCATTATCTGAATAATCGTCTTGAGCTTATCTTTCTCAGGGCAGTCAACGATGAACTGCTCGATATCAGGATGGTCTTCTGCCTTGGGCATAACGTCGATCTCAGCCGCATCCTGCATGAACTGCCATGTGATGTCCTGGATCTCACGGGGCATAGTCGCGGAGAATAACGCAATCTGCTTATCCTTCGGAGTCATTGCCATGATCTTTCTGATGTCATTGATAAAGCCCATCTTGAGCATCTCGTCAGCCTCGTCGAGGACAAGCGTGTAGATCTGTGAGATATCCACGAGCTTGCGCTGGACCATGTCGATAAGACGGCCGGGTGTTGCAACGATTACCTGAGGCTTCTTCTGGCACTTTTCTGCCTGAAGGCGCATGCTCTGGCCTCCGATAAGCGCAGCTGCCCTGAAGCCCTTGATGTACTTGGCAAGGCCCTTGAGCTCAGTCGTGATCTGGAGAGCAAGCTCTCTGGTAGGACAGAGAATAAGAGCCTGGACGAACTTCGATTCCAGGTTAAGATACTCCAGGATCGGGATGCCAAAGGCAAACGTCTTGCCCGTTCCAGTAGGAGCCTTGGCGATCACGCTGATGTTGTCCATCATGAGAGGAATTGCCTTCTGCTGGATGGTCGTGGGCCTCTTTACGCCCATCTTCTTCAGCGCGTCCATGACCTCAGGTGAGAGGTCCAAATCTGCAAATGTCTTTATCTCGTCCATATAACCTTCAACTCTTCTAAAATCTGCTGACGCACACTATACCATATACGAATCTATATTTGTATGTAAAAACCGACAAATAATAAGGGGCAGGTTCATGCCCGCCCCTCGCTTATTATTCTTTAAATAATATTACTTAATAGTACGTCTCTTGACGATGAGGATCGGAAGAGCGCAGATGCAGACGAGTGCGACAACGCCCAATGCAATCCAGAGACCTAAGTAATTGTTGTTGTTTGTCTCAGGTGTGATAACCGGAGTTGTAGGCTCAACAGTAGGTGTCTCACCTGCTTCTGTTGTTGTGTTGCCTGTAGGCTTTGAAGCGTCCTCAACTACGAGCTCGAATGTAGCCTGACCGTCGTCGAAGACGATCGTTACCGTGTGCTTGCCTGCTGTGTACTTATCGAGTTCGAAAGCCTTCAGTGTGATGACTGTCTTATCTTCTGTTACGTCATACTCATAGAAGTTCTCACCGTCGATCCGGATACCTGTCAGGTGCTGTGCGCTTGTGTCATTATCCTGGTTACGCTCAACAGTAAACGTGAGGTCTTCACCGCTCTCCAATGCCCACTTGATGCTGCCTGAACCTACTACGGCATAAGTGATTGCAACTTCCTGATTACCCTTTACCCACTTGGCATAGATAGTGATATCAGAAGTGATCGGTGTTGCGAAGCTGAAAGGCTTTGTGCACTCAGGATCGATATACCATCCTCCGAAAGTATATCTTTCTCTCATCGGCTCTTCAGGCTTGAATGCGTTAGCGCCGTCAGCAACGAGCTGTGATACAACTGCGGAACCGCCGTTGGACTCGAATGTAACTGTGAAGTGCTTGTAGTTAATGTCGTCCTTTGTGATCGGCTTTGCAGTATATGTAGCTGTGTATGTAGCCTCACCTGTTACTCTGGAGATGTCCTTGTCCCAACCCTTGAATGTGAATGTGTATTCAACAGTAGCTGACTTTGTAGGAGTATCACCATCGTAAGCAGGCATCTGGCCGTACTCTACTTCAGTTGCCTGAATAACAGTACCGTCTTCATTAGCGAATGTGATCTTGTACTTGTTGACTGTAAGATCATAAACCGCTGTATATGTAACGTCATCTGTTACCAGAGTAACCTTGTTGTCCCAGCCTGCGAAAGTATAAGTGAACTGGGCTGTAGGTGCCTTTGTAGGTGTTGCCTTCTGATAGTAAGCATTATCACCGTAAGCAACTTCTGTCTCCTGAAGCACTGTCTTGTTTGCATCGTCGTTAACGAATGTAACCTTATACTTGTTTACCTCAGAAACAAAAGTAGCTGTGTATGTAGCTTCACCTGTTACTTCAACGATTTTCTTATCCCAACCGGCGAAAGTATATGAATACTGCTGTGTACGTTCCTTTGAAGGTAAAGCGCCTGTGTATTCGGGCTTTGTGCCGTAAGGTACAGAAACTGTTAAGAGTGTTGAGCCGTCATCGTTCTTGAAAGTAATGTCGTACTTGTTGACTACTTCGTCGTAAACAGCTGTGTACGTCATATCTCCTGTAACAGTAATCTCAGGTGTATCCCAACCCTTGAACTTGTAGGAAAACTGGGCATTGCCTTCCTTTGTGGGAGTCTCACCGTCATAGAAAGGTGTTTCACCATACTTAAGAGTGTATGTTGCAAGAGTTGCTCCGTCTTCATTCTCGTATGTGATGACGTAGTAGTTATCAGCTGTAGTATATGTTGCCTTGTATGTCTTCTCGCCATCTACATCAACGATCTCAGAATCCCAGCCTGCGAAAGTATAAGTATAAGGAGCATCTTTCTCTCTTGCAGGAGTCTCTCCTGTATAAGAAGGCTTTGTTCCGTACTCAACTTCTGAAGTCTGCAATACTTCATCGTTATAGTTTACGAACTTGATCGTATACTTTCTGACTGACGGAGTATATGTAGCTGTGTATGTCTGATCTACATTTGTAACTGCAGTGATCTCAGGAGACCAACCGCTGAATGTATAAGTTGTATCTACAGTAGATTCCTTCGCAGGTGTCTCACCGCTGTAAACAGGCTTCTCACCGGGAGCCCACTCAGTAGCAACCTGGAGAACCGTTGTACCGTCTTCATCAACGAAAGTTACGTTGTAGCTTGCCCACTTTGCGTAAAGCTCGATGTTTCCTGCGGCTGTAAACGCTTCATCAGCCTTATAAGCTGTTCCTGTGCATTCGGGATTCTCATACCATTCGATAATTCCGTGGTGCTCCCACAGAGCCTTGAACTGATCCTTATCAAGCATTGTTGCAACGCCGATGCCAACAGTCTGATCGTATTTAACATCTCCTGATTCCAGATTGGAGTGGAGAGTAACTGTGCAGTTATCAGCCCACTGGGCATAGAGTGTTACGTCATTGGCAAATATTGATGTAGCCTTATCAGCATAATCAGTACCATTACCGTCAGCCTGGGTATTCCAGCACTTGAATGTCTTGTTCTCTCTGGTGAAGGCATTCTGATTAATTACTGCAGGTGTTGTCTTGTGAACGAACTGAGTCTGCATCTCACCTGAAGCATCGGGAGCATTCTTATCAAATGTGATCTTAGCGCAGTTTGCAGAATCAAAAGCCCAGCGGGCATAGAGCTTCAGGTCGCTGTCCGTAAGAGTTACACTGCTGTTATCCCAATAAGATGATGTATCGATTGCAGGATCTGTTGTCCAACCATCAAACGTATAGAATTCACGGGTAAACTTACACGGCACAATATTGGCGGCATGATCTTTTCCGACCTTCTGTGTATAAGCTTCACCTGTAGCACCGTTGGGATAGAAAGTAATTGTTCTTTCCTCAGCCCAAACTGCATAAAGTGTTACTTTGTCAGATCCCCAGTTGAACATCTGCTTATCCTGGAAAGAAACGCCTGAATCAGGTGTTGTACCCCAACCAAGGAATATATATCCCTCACGCTTATAAGCATTTGCATTAAGAGGTGTGTCATAAGCCTGTCCTATGATCTGCTTAGGCATCTCACCTGTAGCGTCTTCTGCATTCTTATCGAAAGTGATCTCACAGGGAAGCTTCCACTGTGCATAGAGTGTCATGCTGGAAGCAACGGACTCAATAACTTCCTTATTTGAGTATTTGGTACCATTACCGTCAGCCTGAGTATTCCAGCCTGCAAAGACAGCACCATCCTCAGAGAGAGCCATGAATGTATTCGCAGGAAGAGTAAGAGCTGAACCCTTAACAACAGTTATGGAAGCCATCTCTCCGAAGCCGCCGTTAGCGTTGAAAGAAACAGTAACTGTCTCATCCCAAGCCGCATAAAGAGTTATATCGGCGTCAAAAACCTGTGTGGAATTGCAGTCGTATAAAGTACCGCCGTCTTTTTCTGTGCTCCAGTACTGCTTGGCTGCGTGACCTTCGAACTCAAAAGTATTGGACTTAATAGTAACCGGTTCACCCTTGTTTACCGTCTGTGATTCAATGGTACCTGTTCCACCGTTGGCATCATAGGTAACTGTGATAGTCTCATCAGCATTAACCGTCATTGCGCTGATCGGCAATCCTGCTGCGACAATTACGATTGACATCAAAACAATCAAGAATGATCTCAGTCTATTACTCATAACTCTTACCTTCCCTATCCCGGTTAAGCCTCAAAGTATCCACTATCCGCTCTCTGCGAGCCAATGAGTCTTTGCCAAAAGCCGAGACAGTTTCATATTCTATTTTGCGAAAAGGCCTTCAAAAAGACATAGTTCTCCTTAGACCTTTTTATCCATCATGGAGTCATTTTCTCATTATATAAAAAATAAGTAAAGGCATTTGAAAGCCCTTTCGCGATTAAATATTTATGACATTTTCGGGACTTTTGGCGCTGATCCGCAGAGCAGTTAATCTTCGTCAATCGAAATCATTTCGATGTGTTTTATAATAGTGACGGATGTTCGACAAAAAACTCGATTTTTTAACATATCAAGGAGCTTTTTTACCATGGCAAAGCGTGTTTTTCTGATAGTTGCAGACAGTTTCGGTATCGGCGGCGCACCCGATGCGGCAAAGTTCGGTGACGAGGGCAGCAATACTCTGGCTGCCGTACTCTCATACTCGAACGAACCTTACCCGAATCTGGCCAAGCTCGGACTCCTTGATATTGACGGCGAAGATGACCCGAGGATTATCAGTTTCAAGAAAGCACAGGATTCGCTCCCCTCGCCCATCGGTTCATTTGCACGTGTCAGAGAAGTCTCTGCAGGCAAGGATTCGACCATCGGTCACTGGGAGATCGCCGGAATCATTTCAGACAAGGCACAGCCGACTTATCCTGACGGATTCCCCGCTGAAGTCATCGCAGAACTTGAGAAGGCAACAGGCAGAGAATACCTCTGCAATAAGCCTTACAGCGGCACTGACGTAATCAGGGACTACGGCGAAGAGCACATGAAAACAGGCAAGCTCATCGTCTACACATCAGCTGACAGCGTTCTCCAGATCGCAGCTCACGAGGATATCGTACCCATCGAAGAACTGTACGATATCTGTGCAAAGGCGAGAGCCGTAATGTGCGGCGAACACGCAGTCGGAAGAGTCATCGCAAGACCTTTTGTCGGCGAACCGGGTAACTTCACAAGAACCGCAAACCGCCACGATTTCTCGCTCGCAGCTCCCTCTTCCACCATGCTTGATCTCCTCAAAGCAGAAGGCTTTGACGTCATCTCGATCGGCAAGATCTACGACCTGTTCGTAGGCAAGGGACTGACAGAATCCAACCCTACAAAGAGTAATACTGACGGCATTAACAAGACCATCGAATTCATGGACCGTGATTTCACAGGTCTGTGCTTTACGAATCTCGTTGATTTCGACATGAAATACGGCCACAGAAACGATATCGAGGGCTACGCGACAGCAATGCACGAGTTTGATGACGCACTCGGCGTTATGCTCTCAAAGCTCAAGGAAGATGATCTCCTCATCGTTACGGCAGATCACGGCTGTGACCCTTCTACACCCTCAACAGACCACTCCAGAGAGTGTGTTCCGCTCCTCATTTACGGCGACGGATACCGCATTCCCTGCAACATGGGCGAGCTGACGGGCTTTAACAACATCGCAGGAATCGTTCTTACCGCCCTGATGGGAAGGAACTATAAAAGGGACTATTCTCCTGCCACAGATTCAAACAGACCTGATCCTGAGAACATCATGAGCTATGTGGATCTTACAAACCTCAAGACCACAGCTACTGACAATGATATTAAGGATCTTATTGAGCGTGCGGCATCTCTCGGAACGGCATCCGTCTGTGTCCAGCCCTGCTTTGTCAAGGACGCTGTCCGCTTCTCCAAGGGCCGTGTTTCCGTCTGCACTGTCATCGGATTCCCCAACGGTTATTCCACGACCGGAACAAAGGTCTATGAGGCCTCAGAAGCCTGTGATAACGGTGCTTCCGAGATCGACATGGTAATCAACATCAACTTCGTAAAATCCGGAAGATATGATGAAGTATATGAAGAAATAAAACTCATTGCTGAAGCTGTCCACGCGAAAGGTGCACTCCTCAAAGTCATCATTGAAACATGTGATCTGACAGAAGACGAGAAAGTCCGCCTCTGCAAAATCGTAAGCGACGCAAAAGCTGATTTCATCAAGACTTCAACCGGTTTCGGCAGCGCCGGAGCAAAGGTGGAGGATATTGTTCTCATGAAGAAGAATGTCAGCCCTGACGTAAGAATTAAGGCTGCCGGAGGTATCAGAACCGTTGCAGCAGCCAAGGAAATGATAGACAACGGAGCCATCAGGATCGGAGCTTCAAAGCTCGGAGATTGATCTCGCAATAAAAATTTGTTCTGTTTTTCGTTCGACATTCGATTTAGTCCCATTAATCGAACTTGAACCGTGATATAGTATGCCCAACAAAGAACATATGATCATTTTGGAGGGTATTTTATGTCACCGTTTGATATGCTGATTTTCTTTTTTCTGATCCTCGTAACCATCAAGGCTGTTTCCGCAAGCATCGATTACTGGAAGGATGTTGACGACGAACTCGCTGCAGCATCCAGACCGTCAAAGCCTGTTACGTCAGCTACTTTATCCAGAACCATCAGAACCGGCAGACCTTCTTCTGTCCGTGTCACTCCCATTAAGCGTGTGCAGCCCACACCTATTACGGCTGCCTCAAATCACAACCGCCAGTTACATTTGAAGGATAAGGGTGTTGCATAAGTCCCGACCAACGACCGCTCATTCTTAGTCCGTTTTTTCTCCGTAGGGTTACCCCGGTCTTGCTTTACCCATAGTTCTCCACTCACCTCACAATAAAAAGCAAGGCCGGGATACATCCCGGCCCGTTAAGTTTCAGTTTGCAGATTATATTAGAAAGATATCTTATTCTTTCCTTCTCTCTTGGACTTGTTGAGTTTACGCTCAGCCTTGGACAACAGAACTGATATGTCAGGCTCTGTGGGATCAAATACCGCAAGTCCTGCAGATACGGTAACCGTCTCACGCTTACCGTCGAGAATAACAGGCTCTGTAGAGATCTTCTCTACAAGCTTCTTTGCAATTCCTACTGCAGAGATCTTGTCCGTATCAAGGAGCAGGATGGCAAATTCGTCACCGCCCGTTCTGAAACATGTATCTTCTTTTCTTACATGTGATACGAAGAGATCAGCAATGCTTCTTAATACAGTGTCGCCGTTTTGCTGACCATAAATATCGTTAATATGAGTCATATCATCTACGTCTGCTACGAAGAGTGCGAACGTGCTTCCGTCCGTTCTGCGTTCGTAGAGGCTTGTATATTTCTCGAGTGACTCATAGAAGTAACGTCTGTTATACAGACCGCTCAGGTCGTCAACACGCGCCAGGAGTTCCATCTTGTGATAAGAACGCTCAAGCTCCAATTCAAGCTTCTTCTGTTCTGTTATGTCACGGCTGATGCCCCATGTTCCGACGATGTCATTGTTCATGTCATACAGCGGATATTTTGAAGCGAGATAGTACTTCATATTGTCATTTTCTTCATCGCCCAGAGCCTCTTCGATATTAAGTACGGGCTTTCCCGTAGCCATGACCTCAAGTTCTATCTGTCTTGCCCTCTCGGCAAAATCTCGGGGAAAGAAATCGAAATCGCTCTTGCCAACCAGCTCTTCCGGCTTCATGACGCCAAGCTGGTTTGCATGCATATAGTTATTCCAAATGAACTTGGAATCTCTGTCCTTGAAATAGATGGTATCCCTTCCGAACTTACGGATGGTATCGATAACGAGCATATCGTTGATCTGCATCTTTTCCCAAAAATTCTTTTCTGCCATATTCTTCACCTCATAAGCAGTTGCCTTACCGACAGATTACTGTCAGAACGGCTTTCCGTCACCCTCGGTAACAATGATACCTTCTTTAGTAAGTGCGGTGTAATACGGATCGCACTCAAATGCCGCCGGAGTAAATACACCCGGCTTCCTCCACTTGTCACTACACATGAGCTTGACACCTGCGATAAGCGCAGAACCCTTCATCACCTCAAATGCATCGGAGTTATACTTCTCATACGACTTATCGTTATCACCCTCGATAATGTATGACTTAGTAATCTCTTTATCGTTCTTGTCGAGACCCGTGATATAGATCTCGTATGTTGAAATTCCGGTAACACGCTCTTCAGGCTCTTTTTCTTCCTTCTTCTCGGACATCTTGGGGAGTATCTCCGCAACAAGATCCAATGGTGCCACCTCAATATTTCCAACCTTTACCGGCTTATCGGACAGAAGTCCCAGTTCCTCAAGAATGTCGATCTTATCCTTGGGAGCCACATGGAGCTTTGAAGTCTTCCTGCCATGCTTGAAATATCTGACATCAACCGCTTCCGGATATTCCTTGATGAGATCCGTGAGGATCGGGCTGGTCGCAAGATATACTGCACTGCCGGAAGCAGATACGCCTTCGATAGATGATGATTCAGCCTCAACGACTTTGCCCTTCTCAATGTAAAAGACATCCTTGCCCGAACCCTTACCCGGTTCATCGGGAACCTTAACGTCTTCTGAATACAGCGTGTAATCGATATTGCTGTTTCTGACTCTGTGAGATGAACTCTCACCTTCGACAGAAACGATATCGATGCTCTCGATCTTATTGAATGAGGTCATCTTCGCATGTCTGATGATCGAGTTTACTGCGCCGGGAACAAATCCGACACCGCAGACAGCGGTCTTGCAGATGTTCTGGAAGTCACCATACTTCTCGAACTGCTTTGACAGCAGTGACGTAGGTGAAGGAATATCCGGCACACCGAAAAGCTCTGCATCGATATAATCCGCCTTTGCCTTAACAGCCAGATTCATTGCGTCGAGCGCAAGTTCAGGCGGAAGAAGATTTATTATCAGGTCAGGCGCTAAGATGTTGATCATCATCATTGCACCTTCTACGTTTCCTAAATCAATTCCGGAAGTGGTAACTCTGACGCCATGACGGGCTGCCAGGTTTTTAAGCTCATCACAGTCTTCCTTACGGCGTGAAGCCAGACTGATATCAGAGACATGCTTGGGGTCTTTGCATAATTCGACGAGTACCCTTTTGGTTATCTCATTACAACCGAGAATCAATACTCTTTTCATCGATCTACCCCAACGACCTTTCAAGATTTCTTTACTTATTTTACATAGAAAGATACTAAAGAGTAAAGAGCAAATAACAGATTTTTAGGGCTTTTGTGCATTACTTAAAAGTCCCCATTGGCGTAATATACCGTTGTTCTAACTAACATCAAAGGAGAATGGTTATGAAGACAATTACAAAAATCGTTGCAGGTGTCCTCTCTTCTGCTCTTTTGCTCGGAATGACATCATGCGCAACAACTGAAACAACAGCTACTACAGCTGCAGCAGAGACATCAGCTGCAGATTCTTCAGCAGACGAAACAACAGAAGCTGCTGCAGGCGAATTAACAACTGTTACAGCAGGCAAGCTCACAATGGCTACAAACGCTTTCTTCCCTCCGTATGAGTACTATGAGGGTGAAGATATCGTTGGTATCGACGCTGAGATCGCTAAGGCAGTTGCTGACAAGCTTGGTCTTGAGCTCGTTATCGAGGACGTTGAGTTCGACTCAATCATCGCTGGCGTTCAGGGCGGCAAGTATGATATCGGCTGCGCAGGCATGACAATCACAGAAGACAGACTTCAGTCTGTAAACTTCTCAACACCTTACGCAACAGGCATCCAGTCAATCATCGTTGCTGAGGGTTCTGAGATCAAGGACATCGACACACTTCTCAACGGCAACTACAAGGTTGGCGTTCAGTCAGGTACAACAGGCGACATCTACATGTCAGCTGATCCTGAGGACGGCGGCGTAGGTGAAGACAGAGTTGAGCGTTACGCTAAGGGTAACGACGCTGTTATCGCTCTCACAGCCGGCAAGATCGACGCAGTAGTTATCGACAACGAGCCTGCTAAGGCTTTCGTTGAGGCTAACCCTGGTCTTAAGATCCTCGAGACACCTTTCGCAGTAGAAGAGTACGCTATGGCTATCAACAAGAACAACGAAGCACTCAAGGTTGCTGTTGACCAGGCACTCAAGGAACTCACAGAAGACGGAACAATCCCTGCAATCATCAACAAGTACATTCCTGTTGAGGGATAATCCCGAGAGTTCAAATTCATAGGAACAATTAAACAATTAGAGCGGAAATAGTCTTTATTTCCGCTCTTTTATTATTTACAATAAGGCATACTTTCGAGGGTTTCAGCTAACACACATTTTTGAAGGATAATCCAAATGATCAAATCACGTTTCTGCAAAAGCTGCGGTGCGAAGATCAACGGGGACGAGACTGTCTGTCCCAAGTGCCAGGCAGCCCTGGCGCCGTTAAAAGCAACTGATCCGGCCAAGAAAGCCAATCAGGTATTAATCTTCGGCATCCTGGCAATAGTTCTTTCTTTTGTCCCGTTTGTGGGCATGATCTTTGCCGCTATAGCACTCTTTTTTACGAATACAGATTCTGCCATCGCCAAGGGTATGAGCAAATACAAGCTCGGCAGAAAACTTGCCGTCATTGCAATGGCAATTTCTATCGTTGGTACGGGTGCCGGCTATATGTACATCAAGGTCGGCGACATCCCGCAGTGGCTTAATGCAACCATTGCCGGAATAAGAGAATGGGCTAACTCCCTCCCTGCAGATTTCAACAACAACTTCGTTAAGGATGACCGCTGGCAGTACATCTGGAAAGGTCTCATCGTTACATTCCAGGTTACACTGTTCGCAACTCTCTTAGGCGTTGTTCTGGGTGTAGTCGTTGCACTCATCAGATCATCTTACGCAACATTGAAGGACGAATTGAGACCCGGCTTCGGCAAGGGCCTCCTCGGATTCCTGAACGCAATCTGCAACATCTATCTGACGGTCATCAGAGGAACCCCTGTAGTCGTTCAGCTCATGATCGCTTACTTCGTAATCTTCGTTTCATCAAATAACAAGGTCCTCGTTGCCGTTCTCGCATTCGGTATCAACTCCGGCGCATATGTTGCCGAGATCATCCGAAGCGGAATCATGAGCATCGACAAGGGCCAGTTCGAAGCAGGCCGTTCACTCGGTTTCGGTTACATCAGGACGATGACACTGATCATCATCCCTCAGGCTATCAAGACCGTTCTCCCTGCCCTCGCAAACGAATTCATCGTACTCATCAAGGAAACATCAGTTTCAGGTTATATCGGACTCCAGGAGCTTACCAAGGGAGGCGACATCATCAGATCAAGAACATACTCAGCTTTCATGCCTTTGATCGCTGTAGCCCTGATCTACCTCGTAATCGTTATCGTCTTCAGTAAGCTTGTATCAATTCTCGAAAGGAGGCTGAAGAACAGTGAGCGCTGATAATAATGTAATCATTTCCGTTTCCGGTCTCAGTAAGCACTACAACCACGGCAAGATCAAGGCCTTAGACGGCATTACCACCGACATCAAAAGAGGCGAGGTTGTAGTAATCATCGGACCTTCAGGTTCCGGTAAATCAACATTTTTGAGATCACTCAATCTTTTGGAGCGCCCTACTGCAGGCTCCATCTGTTTCGAAGGTCAGGACATCACCGATCCTGCATGTGACATCAATCTGCTCAGGCAGAACATGGGAATGGTTTTCCAGCATTTTAACCTCTTCCCTCACCTGACCATACTTAAAAACATGACACTGGCACCCATGAAACTTCATGGCCTGCCCAAGAATGTTGCCGAGAAAAAGGCAATGGAACTCCTCGCAAAGGTCGGTCTTGCTGACCGTGCCGAGGCATATCCGTCACAGCTCTCCGGTGGTCAGAAACAGAGAATCGCCATCGTAAGAGCTTTGGCAATGGATCCTGAAGTAATGCTTTTCGACGAGCCTACAAGTGCTCTCGACCCTGAAATGGTTGGAGAAGTACTTGATGTTATGAAGAACCTCGCCAAGGCCGGAATGACCATGGTATGCGTCACTCACGAGATGGGATTTGCCCGTGAAGTTGCCACACGTGTTATTTTTATGGATTGTGGTACAATCATCGAGGAAAATTCGCCGGAGGAGATTTTTAACAATCCTCAGAATGAGAGACTCCAGGCGTTCCTGAAAAAAGTGCTTTAAATTGGGGGAGGTAAGTTTTATGTTTTGTGAATCATGTGGTGCATCTGTACCGGACGGACAGTCAATCTGTCCTAACTGCGGCGCTGCTGTAGCGCAGGCAGCTCCTGCTGCTCAGCCCGTATATCAGCAGCCGGTAGCACAGCCTGTTTATCAGCAGCCTGTTGCTCAGCCTGTAGTCCAGGTTCAACCGGTCGTTGTTCAGCAGCCTGCACCTGCAGGTAAGTCCAGCGGTATGGCTATCGCAGGTCTCATTATGGGTATCTTTACGCTCATCTTCTGCTGGGTACCGGTTGTAGGTTTCATTCTCGGTATTCTGGGTTTGATCTTCTCAATCGCAGGTATAGCCAAGAAGAACGGCGGCGCTAAGGGTGCAGCTATTGCAGGTCTTGTACTGACAATCATCGGTGCGATCGTCAGCGTAGTAATGCTCGGCGCAGTACTCACAGCAGGAACAAGTTCTTATATGGAAGCTGCTGAGTCCGCACAGGCTGCAATCGAGGCTTCACTCGAGGCTGAGGAAGGCTGATAATCAGTTAATTCAAAGCACTATAGGGGTTGCTCAAGGCTAAAAGCTTTGAGACAACCCCTTTTTTATGAAAGAAATCACTTTTCTTTTATGTTAGAATGTGGGCGTTCAGCAATTTTCAGAACAACACGAATACATTCTGTTCGAAAGGGCATAATCAGGAGGGGATATTATGTTTTGCGAATCTTGTGGTTCCCAGATAAATGACGGTCAGGCTTTCTGCTCTAACTGCGGCGCACCTGTCAAGGCAGCACCGGCAGCTAATCCGGCAGCAGCACCTGCAGCCGCAGCAGCGCCTGTTATGGCAGCTCAACCGGTCGCATCACAGCCTGTAGCTCCCCAGCCCGCATATCAGCAGCCTGTATATCAGCAGCCGGTAACACAGCCTGTTTATCAACCCGTTGCTCAGCCCGTTTACCAGCAGCCCGTATATGCTACACAGCCTACTGTCGTAGTTCAGCAGCCTGTTTACGCTAAACCTGCAGCACCCCGCGGCAACGGTCCGGCAACAGCAGGACTCACATTCGGTATCCTGACATTAGTATTCTTTTGGTCATCTTATTTCACATATGTTTTCGGACTTCTCGGCCTGATCTTCTCCATCATCGGTCTGGTCAAGAAGAATGCTCCCGGCAAGAAAAAAGCCGTTGCAGGTCTCATCCTTACAGGTATCGGTTCAGTTCTTGCAGCTGTCATGATTGAATTCTTCTGGGCAGCACTCGGCATGGTATGGGATGCGGCTCTCAACGAAGTATACGAAGATCTCGAGAGCGAGATCTACTCCACTTCTTATTCAGATACAGACACTAACACCGGCACAGGACTTGAAGAAGGCACATTCTACATCGACGGCGATTTCGCTACGACTGAGAAGGGTTACAGCAGCGGCGTCCTCCATATCGACGGATTCATTGTTGAGTTCTGATCTTAATTGAAATCAAAACGAAGGCTGGCTCATTGGAGTCAGCCTTTTTTATGCCCTAAAAAACCACCCTCTTGGGGTGGCTCTGATCATTTCTTTCTTCTCAATGTCGCGTCGTATGAGTAGTTCTGTTCGAGGAAATCCTCGCCCTTCTGCTCTTCCTTGAACGACAGTCCGGGATAATCCAGCTGACGGAGCGCCTCGTATATCGCGATTGCACAGGCATTCGACAGATTCAGACAGCGGCAGTCAGCGTTCATTGGGATGCGGAAGCAGCGGTCCAGATTCGCCCTGAGGATCTCTCCCGGAATGCCCGTGCTCTCCTTACCGAAGATCAGATATATCTTTCCGGACGCAGAAGCCTGCTTGAAATCGATGTCTGACGGCGGTACTTTGCCGTAGCGTGTCATGAAGAAGTACTCGCCTTCATTCTTCTCAGCAAAATCCTGCCATGAAGAATAAAGCGTGTAATCTGCCCATGTTATGTGATTGGTGGATGCCCTTCTAAACTCCGGATTGTCGATGTCGAATCCGACGGGGCCGATTATGTGAAGTGTTGCTCCCGCAGCAACGCAGGTACGCATGATGTTTCCTGTGTTCTGGGGGATCTCAGGTTCAAAGAGAACCACGTTTACGATGTCGTTTCCTGAATTGCTCATGAATTATGCCTTTGCAGCGGCGATCTTGCCGCCCTTTTCTTCAGGCTGTGCTGCCTCTGCAACAGTAAATGTAATGAGGTTGGACTCAGCGGCTGCTTCAGCAATGTTAAGCATGTGATCGCCCAAACGCTCGAAGTCTGTAAGCATCTCGGAATAGATGACGCATGCGTCGCCTGAGCATACACCGGACTTAAGCCTTTCGAGCTGATGCTCTCTGTAGTCGTCGGTCATGTCGTCAATCTTCTGCTCCATCTGGGCCATTCTGATATGAACTGAACCGGGCTTGCTGCCAAGCAGGACATTGTATGCTTCACTGGTTGTCTTGACCATCTGGCTTACTTCTTCACGTGCCTTCTCAGAGAGCTTCAAGCCTTTGCTCTCGAGCAGATTTGCATAGCCGGAAATGTTTGTAGCATGGTCACCCATACGCTCGATGTTACCCGTGATCTTAAACAGGGCACTCATCGTTACGGCGTGCTTTTCTGACATGTCGAAGATCATGGCATGAGAAATATAATACGAGATCTCTTTGTTGAGATAGTCGACGTATTCTTCTGTCTCGTTGATCTGCTCCTGCTTCTTCTCGCTGTTGTCGAGGACTGCCTCAATGCTCATCTGAACGTTGCCGCCCGCCATAACGAGCATTCTGCTGATCTCGTTGCAGAGAGCTCTGATGAGGACATCAAGACCCAGCTGGTTATCTGCACTGAGCATGTTGGGTGTCAGGTACTTGAGACACTTAACATCCTTCTCACCGCCTGCCTTGTCAGGAACGATGAGCTTGACGAGCTTAACGATGAGTCCGCCGAACGGCAGCAGGATGACCGTTGAAGCGAGGTTAAATACGAGGTGCATGTTCGCAAACTGTCTTGCGACATCGTTGGGAGACAGCATTCTTACCCACTCTGCAACAGGGAGCAGATAGTATGCGATCGTGAAGATTACCGTACCGATTACGTTGAACATCAGGTGGAGCATTCCGGCTCTTGTTGCGTTACGTGAACCTCCGATGGATGCGAAAACTGCCGTTACGCAGGTTCCGATATTAAGTCCGAAGATGATGAACATTGCCTGCTCGAGTGTGATGAGCTGGGCGCCTGATGCTGACATTGCCATAGCCTGCAAGACGCCGACGCCGGCTGCAGAGCTCTGGATGATGATTACGAAGATGATACCAACCAGGATTCCGATGAACGGATTGTTGATAGATGCGAAGATCTCTTTAACGATATCCATCTCGCTTAAGGGAGCCATGGAATCCTTCATGAGTGACATGGCTACGAAGATGAAGCCCAGTCCGGCAACTGCCTCACCGATGCTTCTGAGTTTCTTATCCTTGACCAGCAGGCAGAAGAATGTGCCGAGTAATGCGATGATCGGAGCTGCTGCGCCCACATCGAAAGCAATGAGCTGCGCGGTAATATTAGTACCGATGTTGGCACCCATGATTACCCACAGTGCCTGGTGGAGGTCCATGAGTCCGGCATTAACGAATCCGACGGACATAACCGATGTGGCTGTTGAAGACTGGACCAGTGCCGTGATGAAGGCACCTACCAATACGCCCAATATTCTGTTTCCGGTGAGTTTTGCGAGAATGTTCTTTAACTTGTCTCCCGCAATTGTCTGTAAACTTCCGCTGGTGATCTTAACACTATACAGGAACAGCGCCATACCGGAGCAAAGCCCCAATAACGCCGGCCAAACATCAACCATAAATCACGCCTCCAAATCGGCTAACAAAAAACCATAACACCACACCTATAATATTGATGAGGGCATGACATTTCAAGTTGTTTGACCAAATATCAAAGTCTTTTTGGGTTATCAGAGCGCGCACGTTTACAACATATAGATAGCGGTCTATATATTACCTGTATCAGCCCTGAAAACGGCTGATTGCTTCATTGAGTTTTACGATGCACTGCCTCTCATATTCCCTCTCGGAACCCATGGAGAATGACTCAACGGCAGCCTCTGCAGCCTGTGCAAGTTCTCTTGCTTTTTCCACATTGCCGAAGCAGTTGAGCTCATAAAAACCCCTGATTCGCAGGCAGTTGGCGTCCCTGTCTTTCGCGATGCCTTCACCGCATCTGCTGTAATAATCCTTTGCTCTTGAAGGATCGGGATAGAAATACGAATAGTAATATACGAGGAGCACATAAACCATGACATCAAGTCTGCTGCTGCCATTAGGGCTGATGCTCTGTTCCACCTCACCTACGGCAGCTGCCATCTTGTCGTACTGGCAGGAAGCGTCAAGATATGAGAAATAAATTCCGAAATACATGATCTTTTCAGTTCTCGTTGCTTTTGAAAAACCGAGCTCGGCAATTGACTTAAGATCCAGCTTATCCATGGGAACACCCGTTCTGATCATGGCTATGGCTGCCTGAGTGTAACCTGCAAGAGTGTTTTTCAAATTGGATTTAATGATAATAATCAACGAGAGCACTACCCGTACGATTCCAAAAATTCCATATGAAATACCGGCAATCAAGGATATCGTGGCAAGGAGTTCTGACTCTATGTTTATTGCGCCGTTTATGCCAAGTATAAGAAAACCCACGGCAAAAATGAGATCCAGGACGGTCATGACAGTGCAGGATAGGTTATCCATTGCCTTCATCACTTTGCTGTCTAATACACCGTATTTCTGGATATCAAACACATTGCAGGCATTGAATCCGATGCTCGGTTTGTGACCGCAGTATTCCCACTTGCCGTCTCTCTGTTTTACGAATTTAAAACCAAGGGCCTGTATCTCTATGGTCTTGGATTTAAACACGGGAGCTACTGCAATTACAAAGACAGAATGCAGAAACGATCCCAGCATAAACATCAGTATTGAAACCAGCAATACCAACAGGAAGTTATAATCCAGTTCGAACAATTCTCTGAAGTTTCTCATGTTATTCCCCTCTTTAATTACCCATAATTGCAAACTTTACCATAGTATTTTGACACACTACAAACAAAACTTACAACACTAAAACTTTCCGCATAGTATAATGACACAACATTAATATCAGGGCAGGCTTTTTATGTCAGACAAAAAGAAATTCTGGACATTAAGATACATCATAATCAACGCGACTTATTTTGCGGTGTACAGCGGCATCCACGCGTACGCTTCCGTTTTCCTGCTCGAAAAGAATTTCTCCAACACGCTGATCGGCATCACGCTGGCTCTTGCAAACATCCTGTCAGTTATCTTCCAGCCCATCATTGCAGGTCTCATAGACAAGCAGGGCAAGCTTACAAACCGCAATGTCTCCATGGCATCAACGGCACTGCTCCTTATCGGATCAATACTGCTGCTGTTCATAAAGAACGGAATAGTAGTGATATTCATAATCTTCGCGCTGATTTACATGGTGCAGATGGTCTACCAGCCGATCATTACGGCAATGTATTTCGAATACGAAGCAGCAGGATGCAATATCTACTACGGCCTTGCAAGAGGTCTCGGCTCATGCGGATTTGCGATTACATCGATCTTCACCGGCAAGGCAATCGGTTGGTTTGGCGTCAACATCCTCATGATCCTCGACATCATCTTCCTGTCCATCGCCCTGGTTGTCCTGTTCTTCTTCAAAAAGCCTGAAGTCAAAACAGCGCCCCCGGCGAAAACAGAAACTGCGCACAACAATCTCATCAGCTTCATCAAGACATACCCGGGCTTCATGCTGTTCGTACTCGGCGCCGTATGTTTCTTCTTTGCCCACAACGCGATCAATGACTACATGATCCAGGTCATCACTCCTCTCGGCGGAACCGAGACACAGATGGGTATCGCAGTCAGCTGTGCTGCATTTTTGGAGCTCCCCACGATGGCTCTGATCAATAAGATAATGAAGAAGATCTCCGTTAAGAATCTCCTTCTCATCTCAGGCATCGCATTCCTCATCAAGCATTTCCTGATGCTCATAGCGCCCAACATGGCAGTCGTTTATATCAGCCAGGCTTTCCAGATGTTCGCATACGCGGTATTCATCCCTGCCGGCGCATACTTCGTAAACCAGACAATGGCACGCCTCGACCAGGTTAAGGGTCAGGCCTACATTAACTGCTCGATCACATTGGGCGGCGTTTTCTCAAGCCTCGTCTGCGGCCGTCTCCTCGACATAAAGGGCGTTAATTTCATGCTGACGGTCAGCGTAATCGTTACGGCTGTCGGCCTCGCAATCGCTTTCGTTGCCCTCAAGCTCATGCGTTCAAAGCCTGTAAATTGTGGCAATCCTTGAGCAATCGCGCTCTTGTACAAGGTTCAGTATTGAATATTGAATAATAGTGCTTTATACTCCGCTTATAAGCATAAGGGGTGCCAACGCATCCTGAACTTATGAGGGATGATTATATGAATAACGATTGTGATTTAAAATATCCGCTTCTTATGGTTCACGGCATGGGATTCCGTGACAGGAAGCATCTGTGCTACTGGGGCCGTGTTCCCCAGACTCTTGAATCCCACGGCGCGAAAGTCTTCTTCGGCCACCAGGATTCCGTCGGTTCAGTTGAAGGAAACGCAGAGATAATCGCGAAGAGCCTTGATAAAGCTCTGGAGCTTACAGGAGCCGAGAAGGTCAATATTATCGCCCACTCCAAGGGCGGCCTTGAGGCACGCTATCTCGTAAACCACGGATACCAGGACAAGATAGCTTCGATCACGACGATCGACACTCCTCACCATGGCTCACATACCATCGATTTTCTCATGAAGACACCTAAGCCCCTCGTAAAGGTTGCCGCATTCGGCACCGACGTTTGGATGAAGATCTTAGGTGACAAGCATCCGGAATCTTATAAGTGTTTCCTGACCTTAATGACCGATACGGCAAGCAGGTTCAACGATGAGAACCCGGCTCCGGAGAATGTCTATTGCCAGAGCTATGCGTTCAAGGTTGACAGCCCGTTCTCAGATCCCGTATTCTGCATCACCTACCCTGTCGTCCGCAGATTCGACGGAGACAACGACGGAATGGTTTCCGTTGCATCTTCAACATGGGAGAACTTCAAGGGCGTCTACACTTCACCTTCCAAGCGCGGCATATCACATGCCGACGTCGTTGACTGGACACGCATGAGATTCACCTCACGCGCGCCGGAAAAAGACAACGAAGTAAGCGACATCGTCCTGTTCTATGTGAACATAATCAAAGACTTAAAAGCGATGGGTTATTAACAGAAATCCATTCCTGAGGAGTGGATTGTTGCAGTGTTTTTGTGTTTCCCGCTGAACTAGCAAACTTTTAACAAAATCGGGAAGTATTTCTGCTTTTTGTTAAACCTCAAGAGGTTTTCTTAACAAAACTCGAAAGAAATCACTACTTTTGTTAAAAACACGCGCCAATTTAACCAAAGTCTTAAAAAAGAGCCGGTTTTGTTAAAAAAAACAGCTCCGGATTTAACATTTTTCGAGGTTTTAATCGAATATTGTTAATCAGACTTTCTTCAGTATATCTTCGTATGACTCTGCTCTTATAACTCGAAAGTTTTTCTCGATCTCAGCCGTCCACAGGTCGATCTCGCCTTCGATGTCAGACACCTGCGGCAGAATGAATCCCCAGATCTTGCAACCTGTCTTTTTGAGTTCAGGCAGGAACCAGTCAAAGCCCCACTCAACATCTTCCTTCACGTCTTCAAAACCGTTCCTGGCATCAACAATAAAGATGCTGTTCTTGTGTTCTCTTAACATCTCAAGAGATGCGGTTACGGGATCACGGTAGTCATCGAAATGAGCTTCCTTTTTCCACACATGGAAAACAACATTGTCTTTCTCAATATATTCAGTCTTTGCAAATTCGCTCTCAAACATAATCTTCTCCTATTCCAAACGATATCACCCATTATAACGCAACATGTTAAGCGGAGTGCTCCCCTCCCTTCATTGGATTGAGCAGCCGGACTGCATCTATTTAAGCTGCGGTCTCCAGCAAACCAATTGTGTTTGTATATTGGCTTCAACTAGTTGAGCGGAGCGACTGTTCGTATGTTGCAGCCGGCTTCTCAAATCCAATCTTGACGGTGATAAGATTCCCTGTTATCTTATCAGTGATAAGATTGAAACGGAGGCATCACCATGGCCACTAAAAAAGCAGTCGAACCCAAGCCATACCACCACGGTAATCTCAAGGAAGAGTTCATCGTTAAGGGATTGGAATATATAGATAAATACGGGATCGAGAGCCTTTCGATGCGAAAGCTCGCTGAATCGATAGGTGTCAGCAGCGCAGCTCCCTATGCACATTTCAAGAATAAGGATGCGTTCCTCGATGCCATCCAGGAGCTCATTACAAACAGTCTGACTGAAGCACTCGAAGAAGCGAATGAGAGCTGCACGAACAGGAGAAAGATCCTGATCGATCTGGGAAAAGCATATGTCTATTTCTTCTATAACAACCCTCTGTATTTCCAGTTTCTTTTCACGAGAAGAAGCATAGACATCAACACTTTCCCGCCGTTTCAGTTTTACAGTGAGATAGCAAAAGCAACATTAAAAGAAATGCACACAAAGAGGCTCTCCAGCAAGACCATCCGCCTGAAGACGATCGCAATGTGGGCTGAGGTTCACGGCATCGCGCAGTTCACCCTGATGGACGGCGTTCTCGATTCAGACAAGCTCGACGAAGAGATCGAAGGCCTTATGTGCGCACTGGATGTATAAGGGGGATATATGGTTGGAATTTATTTAAGCGGTACAGGCAACACGAAGCACTGCATCACAAAGCTGCTCAATCTTTTGGATGAGAATGCGCGAATCATTCCCATCGAGAGCAAGGAATCAGTTCAGGCAATAAAAGAAAGCGATGAGATCTATCTCGCCTACCCTACGCAGTTCTCAAACATGCCGTATATGGTGAGAGATTTCATCAATACAAATTACGATATCTGGCAGGGCAAAAAGATCTTCCTGCTTAATACCATGGGCGGTTTCTCCGGTGACGGAACGGGCTGCGCTGCGCGTGTTCTGAAAAAGTACGGAGCAACAATAATCGGCGGAATTCAGATCAAGATGCCCGATTCAGTTTGCGACAGCAAGCTACTTAAAAAGACTCTTGAGGAGAATAAGCAGATCGTTAAAAACGCTGATGCGAGGATAGATACGATTGCAGCAAACATCAGGAACGGCAAGTATCCGAAGGAAGGTTTAAGTTTCTTCGCACACGTTGCAGGACTTCTCGGACAGCGTCTGTGGTTCTATAACAAGACAACCGGTTACAGCAACAAACTCAAGATCAGCGATTCCTGTATCGGCTGCGGTTACTGCGCAATGAACTGCCCCATCGGCAACCTCAAAGTCGTTGACGGCAAAGCTGTTTCAAATGACCGTTGCGCCATGTGCTATAGATGCATCAGCGCATGTCCGCAGAAGGCCATTACCCTTCTCGGTGATAAGGTCGTCGAACAGTGCCGTTATGAGAAATACGCTGACCGCAGCGCAAAATAAATATCAGATTATCTTCTCACAGATGATGGTATCCATGCAGTGATAATGCGGGATACCATTGCTGTTGTCTTCGAAGATTACCTCATCGACTTTGTGGAATTTCCAGTTAGGAAAATAAGAGAACAGTTCGCCTGATTTCCACATCTTCTCTTCCATGTCCCAATCGGGCGGAAGCTCCAAAAACGGCTTTTCCACAAACACATTGAAGAACACGAATCCGTTCTTCTTTGTGATGCGTTCGATCTTATCGAAGAAACCTTTTTTATTCTCATCAAACAGGTACTGGATCGTGCCCGTGGAATACACGATATCGAACTGTTCATTAATCTCGAAAGTATTGATGTCGTCAACATAAGCCTTGATCTCAACACCGTTTTCTTTTGCCATTCTGAAGGTCTTCTTTATGCCGTTTTCAGCAACGTCAAAAGCGGTTACCGAATACCCCTTCGAAGCCATGTAAACTGCATCTTTTCCTTCGCCACAGCCGATATCCAGAACCTTCTTATCAGGTGAAGGCGGACACAGCTTTATCAGCTCATCACAAAAAGAAGCAGGCTCAGTTCCCCAGTAGTATCCGTCGCATTCATACCACTTCTCGTAATTGGTTCTGATATTGCTCATACTGTTATCCCTCTAATATTTCTTTCGCTCTGTTGAGCACCGGTAATTCTCTGTTTGCTATGAGTCTGCCCAGAGGTGTTTTGCGGCACTCCTCATACTCGGCGACCGCTTCATCAAAAGTGAGTTTCAATGTTGAGAGATGGTAATCTTCCATCTCCTGCTGCGTGAGATTTGTCTCACCGAAAGACTTCGCCCTGCAGAGAAAATAGTTGTTGATGTTGTGACGGTTAATGAGGTTATAGTAATCGCTCACCACGCCGATCTTGCAAATGACATCAACATCTGCGCCAAGCTCTTCCTGGAGCTCGCGCTTGATCGCAGAATACAGATCTTCACCTGCTTCAACACCGCCGCCTGATGTCTCAATGCATCTGCCGCAACCGAAATCGTCGTCACGGATCTGGCTAACAAAATAGTAGAATCCTTCATCATCAACAACGATCGCCCTGACAATAGTTCTGTCGTGGTCGATCGTTGTAAGAGGCCATTCGTTATCTTTAAGTTCGATATTTAATTCGCTCATTCAAACTTCCTTTTCGTACCTACACCTGACTTGATCGTGCTTACGTCCATTACGTCACGGCGCTTGGGATCTGCGAGGATCTTTACCTTCTTTTTTCCCCTCGCCTTGAGGAGAACTACGCCGTCGCCGGGTTCTAATGAACTGAACACTTCCTTATCAACCTGATAGCTCATGAGAGACTGGTCTGACTCCTCGAGATAAATGTCGAAAACATACTGATAGGTGCGATTCCTGTTATCCTTTTCTTCCTGAATTCTGTTGGCTGCCAGAACAACGCCCCTGCGGATCAGCTGGTAACCTGACAAAATATCGTACACCCAGTAACCCGAAACGAGAAAGCCTGCTCCGAATCCGAGCAGTGTGAAAATGTCAGTTATGGGATTGCTGAATCCCGCAGCGAAAGAACTGATTATTCCCCATGTGCAGAAGAGCACGAACAGGATCATGAGAACCAGAAACCCCTTATTCTTTCTGATGTGCTCACCCCTGACTTCCTTGATAACATCCTTATCTGAATCCGTTACTTTATTGAATACAACATCGTTGATGGAAACGTTTTTCTTCAGATAATCTTCGTAGTGTAATGCCATAAAATATTCCTCATATATACAGATAAAACAGATTATACTCGTATTCCGATTCCGAGAAACGTCCTTCCATAACGTCTTCCGCGGAATGGTCCTCTGCATTTATCGGTGCCAGACGTTCATTCAGTTTCTCCCTGAAGTCTTTTCTGTCAGCGACTTCCATCGGGAAAACATAAGAATAACGGAGGTTGTTCTCATCGATGATTATGAGCCATATATTGAACCTGTCTAATTCAAATCCTTCTTCGTTATCAAATTCACTTACATAGTCAGGATCGTACGGCTCATCGAATCTGTCGATCGCATACTGTTCGTACGGTCTGCTCGATTCCAATTCGTTATAGATTCCAAACTTTGCCACATCGCATAACGGGAAGATCTCTTTGCCCGGTATGATCAGATAACTGCGTGACAAGACGATCATGGTATCAGGAGTTGCACCCGTAACCATGTATGCATCGTATCCTGCCTTGATGTCTTCATACAGTTCATCTCTTCCGAACTCTTCGACTCTGGTGTTGAAGAACGGAACTTCGGGTTCGTCATTTTTAGAGAAGATCTTTTTGAAGAAACCGCCCTCTTCCTCATCACTGTCATAAGATTTGTTTCTTACCGGTTCCGTATATAACAGCTGGTCAATGTTGATGTCAGTAATCTTCATTTCAGACGGCCTCCTCTCCTTTGTACAGGATCATAACCCTGCTTTGCTCTTAGCCTCTTTGATGTATTCTTCCTTCTCGGCTATTATCTCGCTTATTCGCTGTGCTATCTTATCCTGCATCTCATCAATAGCTTTGCGCTCTTTAGATCCTTTATGAATTTCCATTATCGTCGGCATAAGGTATCCGACCATCATTCCTGCAACTGCTACGATCGCCAGGATGATGAAGTAGATTACATCGCCCTCAATCGTATCTGCAAATCCACGCATAACCCAATATCTGGATCCAACCACAAGCAAGGCAATCGTTCCGGCCATGATCAGCATCCTCAGTATTTTGGGTGACAGAGTTTTTCTCTCACTCGTCGTCATGCCAGGCTTGTAATGACGGGAACGCTCGTAAAGTTCCTTCTCTTCTTCAAGGAGTTTGATCCACTTCGGATGCTCATTCTTTATTGCCCTCGCGATACTTACGAAAGCATCACACTCCGGACATTTCATATTGTTACGTTCAGAATCAGCAAGAATGATCTTACCGCACTTTTCACACTTGATTGGAAGTTCAGCCATACTATCCCCTCTGTCAGCGACTGCTCACGCAAGTTCCTAAATCAATTTTTACTATTATACATCAGCCTGTAAAAAATCCCCTGCATTCCGGAAGGAGCACAGGGGATCAGAGGGGTTATAAGGCTACGGTCAAATCAACCGATAGAATAATTGGTGATGGTTTCATGCGCCTTCTTAAGAGCTTCATTGTTATTGCAGTGACCTGAATAAAGAGTGTGTGCATTACCATCTAAATCGTAATATACGAATTCATATACAGTACCGTCGCAAGTATCTTCATCATAGTCTTTAAAAGTATCGTTCTCATAAGCATCAATGCAGAATTCATACAGAGATTTCAGATCGCTGTCACTCATGACCGTGTGTCCGTCGCAAATAGGATTTGGATTATAAACAACTCCGGAATATGTGACACTGACGGAATAAAACGATGCTTCATATTCTTCCTGGGTACATTCGCCTGTATAATGGCTCGTGATGACCAGCATCTCGCCTTCATTTTTCTTCAGCTCATCAAGATCGACTGCAACTTTTTTGCTGGCTGCAATAACAGGTTCTACAGTTGTTTCCGCTGTGGTTTTAGAGCAGCCGAACAGTCCGAAAGACATAACTGCAACCAACACCAAACTCATTAACTTTTTCATTTCAATTTCCTCCATATCGTTTTCTGCTATCTATACAGACGATTGGAGAGAAATGTTGCAGTTATATTTTTCTTACCGGATGACGTATAACAGTTTTAAGTTTCTCTGGAGCTGCTTTTCTCGCATCACTCAGATATATCTCGTGATGAAATCTGTTACTGTTTATATCAAGCGCATAGCCCTGTTCTTCCATATACTTATGCATCGCATCGACTGTCGCAGGCTCATCGTCGTAAGAACCGATGTGCATGCACTGAACGCAAAGACCTTCATCGTAAGTGAAGAATTCAACCTTCGAGAAATCCATTTTCTTTTTCGCAGTTGCCTCTGAAACCGCCCAATCAAAATCGCCCCTGGTAACAAAATCAGGAAGACGTATAACAGATATCCAGTTGAAGGTTTCCTTATGCGCGTAGTCGATTCCTTCAATGCCGTCCTGCCACCAAAATCCTTCGAGCGGCGGAACAACATAATCAAAATATCCGTCTATTCTGTGATCGCTCTTCTTGCTCATCTTGATTGTAAATGCAATTCCATAGATGAGCCCTATCGCGTTCTTATATTCGCCGTCCTCTTCATTGGGATCGCCCTTACCTCTAACCGCGATGTAATTCATCTTCGGCACCATTACGATCGAAGGAACTTTCTTCGGCAAATAGAATTCTTTATATTCCTTTTTGAAATCGAAAGCCATCTTACTTATTCCCCTTAAGACGGTTAACTCTTTCTTCCACGCTCTTCATGAATTCTTCTTCACTCATCTTCGGATCTCTCGTTCCGAGAATGAGTTCGCAGGGGAGCTTGTCGCACTCGGCACATGAATAGTATCCGTTCTTTGTTCTGCAGCAGTTATAGATTGCGCATTCTTTCCCGCCTGCATGGAACACCTTGCCGCACACACCATTGCATCCCTGGCACATCTTGCCATAGCAGTAACAGGTACTGCAGTCAGAACCGCAGCAGGATACAAGATCATCTTTAGCGGCATTCTCAAGGATCTCTTTCTGCTTTTTCTTCGGTATGCTGTGAAAAACAATGTGGTAAGCGTTTCCAAGCATTCCCTTAACGACATCATCAGGAACTTCACCTTCAGCTTTTACTGAATTCCAGTGAACTTTATTCATGTAATAACCGGGAATAACGTCTTCGTACTGTGAACGCCAGAACTCACCTTCGGCAGGCTCAAGTTTCAGCGTTATGTATACAGGCTTGTTGTCGTCATCCCTGCAGATCGCTGCAAACATCTTGCCTTCGATCTGATATCTTATCCAGTTCCATTCCGCCTGAAGATCCCTTGTTACGCCGGGTTTTACCATCAGGAATTCATCTATCCATTCATACTTCATGTCTTTTTCTCCCATATGTTTTGTTCATCTTTTCTGCTATATCATGCAGTTTCTTTCTGACTTCTTCCGGTTCGATGACTTCAGCCTTATCACCGAAAGTCATTATCCATGAGACCAGATTATCCGGATCGGTGTAATCAGCGTAGAAGAGCAGTTTGCCGTTATCCGTTTCCTCGCAGCAGTCAGGTCCGAACTCCTCTATGAGCCGCCACTTAACTTCAGGATCGAACAGTGCTTTCACCTTTATCCCACCGGCAAAAACTCTCTCGTTCGAGAGATCCGGAAGCGGCACTTCCCTCACCTCAAATGTCTTATCGCTCCGTTGGACCTTATCCATACGGTTTAGCTTAAAGAGCCTGAAATCCTTGCGTTTTCCGCACCATCCCCAGACATACCAGCTCGACCATTTGAACACGACATAGTATGGTTCGATCGTACGTTTACTCTCGCCTGACGGCGCATAGTATTTGAACTCAAGATAATTCCTGCTCTCGATCGCATCCTGTATCACTGCTATCTTCGGCGCCAAAGAATCCTTATACCAGGATGACAGATCGATAAGCATCGATTCTTTTCCGCAGATCACGTCAGATGAACCGGTCTGAAGTTTTTCCATAAGCTGGCCGTAATAACTGCTTCCGCTTATACTGTCGAGGCTCCTTAAACCGGCAAGGATATTCTGCATATCCTTAGATGTTAAGACCGTTCTGTCAAGGCGGTATCCTCTCGCGATATAAATACCACCGCCCGCTCCCTGCTTCGTCCTGATCGGTATTCCGGCATAATACAGGGTCTCTATATCCCTGTTTATAGTCCGCCTTGATACTTCAAACAGCTCAGCCAGTTCCGGTGCGGTTACTGTCTCCTTCTGCAGCAGTACAGACAGTATTCCGATAAGTCTGTCAATCTTCATCTGATCACGCTCCACGAATATGCTAACATCCTAAACACGACAACAGTATGTCATGTTTATTATACCATCTCATGATTATGCTTAGCGTGATGCTGTATAGCAGGAAGACAGAATCAAAAAATCTATCCAATAAAGTTATTTATCAGCTTTCTTCACTTCATTCATCTCTGCAATCAGTTCTTCGAGCGGATGGTACTCGCCGCCCCACCATTCAAAGACATGCATTCCTTCGTCTTCAAGAACAGATTCAGTGAGTTTCATGTCGATTCCCAGCTGCTTGAGAAGACCCTCACGGTCAACAGCCTGATAATCAAAAGGACAGAGTTTACAGAACTCCTTATATGACACTCCGCATACGACATTGTGCACTCCGAGAGATGCGATAGCCGTAAGGCATCTCTCGCACGGAGCGCAGCTGGTATAAACAACAGCCTTTTCCATAATGTCATCCGTGTATTTATTCGCGCACTTATGCACGAGATTGAATTCGGCATGTCCGAAAATATGCTTCTCAAAATCAGAAGTATTCTCCGCCTCTTCCAGGATCTTTCCGTCATAAACGAGCACGGCACCAAAGGTATCATGTCCCTTCTTGCCTGCGCTTATCGCAAGCTCGTAACATCTCTTTATGTAATCTTCGTCAGTCATTATCAGATCTCCTCAATGACTGATGTGCCTTCTTCACCCATCGTCCATTTCCACTTCTCGTTGAAGCGGAGTTTTCCGTTCTCAACAGAAGGTTCGGAATCACATGAACCTGTCCTCAATTCACCGTCATTATTCATATGCTGATAGTTGAAATGCAGATGATGCTCCACATCCATAGTGCCTATGAGAAATCCCTTTACAATACTGCCGCCAGAATACTCGGCCCAGATAACATTGCCTTTCTGGTGGTAACAGAATATGGTCTTGTCGGATACTTCGCCAGATCCGGAATTCTCGACTGCAGTGAAAAACTTGTCGTCTACAGAGAATACTTTCTCAGCTTCAGCAAAGAAATTCTTTCCCTTCTCATAGGCTTTCTCAAGGTTGCTGTCCCAGTTATTCTCACGCGTTTCCTTCTCTCTTGATGTACCGTCGAAAACAACGAACTCCATCTGCTTCGCGCGGTTAATAAGCCTGTCGCCGAACATGACTTTCTTCATGCTCGCGAGCAGACCGAACTGCTCGAGTCTCTCTATGGGGTTGCCTGCAGAACAAAGGATCATGGCCTTATCGAGCATCTTCATTTTCTTGTCATTGCCATAAGCAAATCCGTATGTCCATACACGGTCGAACCAGCCGACTAATTTTGCAGGTGCTTCAGTCCAGAATACCGGATAGATGAATACGATCGCGTCTGCGGAATTTATCTTCCCGTGTTCTGCGAGAACGTCTTCTTCCGTAAACGGTGTGTTCTCATATTTTGCATCTCTTAAATACTGCTGCTCTGTCATATCAGCCTTGAAGTCCATTGCGTACAGATCGGACATGACATACTCATTTCCGCTGTCCGTGATTCCCTTTATGAATGCGTCGCGGAGATTCTTCGTAAATGAATCTTCGGACGGATGACAATAAACTATAAAAACTCTCATAACTATTCTCCTTATTTTCTGTATAGCACTTTAAAACCATTGAAAGGATATTCGATCCCTGATCCGGCATAATTCTCAAACGGCACGCCTGATGCAGTTCCTGCGACGATGCTCTCTACACCTGCGATAATGTCATCCATCTTTCTGACTGCGATCGGGTTATAACAGAAATGACCGTTATAGATCTTTTCTATGCCTGCATCCTTCAGTATCTTATTCACCTTCTTTAGTGAATCCAGATACACTTCGATCGGCAGGGATTCCTCCAGGAACAGCCATACATTCTCGATTATCGAATCACCCGCATAACAGATCTTCTCATCACGGTCCAGCAGGATTATGCTTCCCGGTGTGTGTCCCGACATCTCCACAATCTCAAGTTTCTTTCCTCCGAGATCGATCACGTCACCTTCGCGGATATCAACCGTCTCCGGGAACACCACTTTGGAAGGATCAAAACCATCCAGTAACTCACCATACTCTTCATGCACTTCAGGTGAATTGAACATCTCGAGATATTCATCTGCGTTCTCTTTATACAGAGGAATATCATCATGATGCATGTACACCTTACCACCGTTAAACCAGTGGTTTCCAAGCACGTGATCGATATGTCCGTGAGTGTTAACAACATCAACGGGAAGCTTTGTATATTCAGCTGCCAGTTCCTTCAGGTTGCACACTCCGAATGCAGTGTCGATCAGAACAGCTTTCGATGTGCCGCACACGAGATACATGGTTGCATCGCGTCGCTCATAGATCTTGTACGCACCGTCTGAGATTTCTTCAATGAAATAAATTCCGTGTTCTGTTTCTGCCATATCATTATTCTCCTATCCCCAATACGTTTCCCGACATTATAACACTACACATGAAAACCTCCGTACAGAGGGAATTGTACGGAGGCATCTGTTGCGGCCGGCGGGTGTGTCATGCGCCCGCAACTGCGCACTTCTTAACCTTGCCCTTATTCTTAAGGTTGATGAAGAAATAACTGATCATGGGTGCAATGAACATTGCGAGGTAAACCAGTGTGATCCAGGGCTGATAATCGATGTAGAATTCCTTGAATGTGAGGCTCCACGGATGAGGTACAAGTACCCAGCCGACGAGATCGATCACGATACTGATTCCTGCCCAGAGAGCGCCTGTTATAGCTGACTTCTTGAGTGTGAGGTTATTTACTTTTCTGAGGTAAAGAAAACCGAAGATCGTAAATAGAATGATGTTATACAGAGGATGCCAGGGCTTTGTCATCTCGTATCCCTGACCTAATCCCGGACCTTCTGCCATGGACTTCATGCCCAGAACAAGGATGTTGAAAATGGTGTGTCCGATTCCTACCCAGGTAACTACAACGTAGCTGATCCAGTACCACAAAAGTGACATGCCGATATCTTTCTTTGATCCGAATTCTCTTAATGACTTCTTGCTCATAACTCTTCTCCTTAAGTTTCGTTTGCGTTTTTGTTTATGCCTACATTCTAAAAACCTCATGGAGAAAAAGATTTAGATAAGACTTATACCTTTCTTAAATCTCTCTTAAATCAACAGAGGCTGCCCCTCTCCGGGACAGCCTCATATGAGCTAGCATTATTAATTCAGGGGTCTTCAGATATAACAATGCTGGAAGTGTGCGTTTGTTGTAATTATGATCTCTCCGTCCTTTGCGATCCTGTCTGCAAAGTATTCCTTGATCTTCTTCTCGTTAACGGAGAAGAACTTTGCGTGGAGTTCGTTTCTTCTCTGGAAACATTCAAAGATGTCGTCCACGTCAACGAAGCGGAATGAGTTGTGCAGTTCGATCGTCTCAACCTTTGTAAAATACTTTCCTAACATCTCCATATATGCGTCGCGCTCCTTAAGGCTATCGGCGATCTTCTCATCAAGGAAATTCTCCTCAATGCCTGCCTCGCTCATGGCGTTCTTCAGGAACATATCCCAGATTGTTACGTCAGGTCCGTTAATGGAGAAGAAGCCATCCTTGCTCAGAACCTTACTTGCCTTCTCAACAATGGCTTCAATGTTCTGGACCTCGTTATCGATATAGTGAGCGATGATGCGGTCGTACTTCTGCTCGTTGTCGATCTTCTCCCATGAAGCTGCCTTATCGAGGTCTGCGTATACGAGATCGATAGCAACATTCTTGGGAAGTGTTCCCTTGTTCTCTGCTATATACTTCTCGAAATCTTCAGCCCAGCTGCCCGGCAGATCGTAAGCGTAGATCTTTGTTCCTTCGGGAATGATTTCCCAGTTGTTTCTCCAGATCTTTGAGAAACCGCAGCCGAGATCCAATACCTTCTCATTTGCTTCGAAGTTCATTGTTCTGAAGATCTGAACATACCAGTCTTCACTGATCGTACGCTGCAGTGACTTCCAGTGAGCAAGGTCAGCTGCCTGGTCCAGTGTTACGCTCTGAATGATCCTTGCAACGTCATCCCAATCAAGAGCATCTTCCTTCTGTGCGAGTGTTCTGTTGATCGCGTCGATGACCATGTCGATCTTGTAACGCTTCTCTTCCATGATCGCGAGCTGCATCTTAAGTGCTTCTTTGATATCCTTTGCGTCACCTGATGTGAGGTTGTCGCGGATCTCTTCCAAAGAGAAACCTATCTGCTTCAGAGCTACGATCTTCTCTAAGATCTGAAGTGCTTCCTTGTCGTAGAGGCGGTAGTTTCCGTCGGAATACTCTGTGGGTTTCAAGAGTCCCTTTTCATCGTACAGACGTACTGCTTTCTGGGAAACTCCGGCCTTCTTTGCGATCTCTCCTGATGTCATTTTGTCATCCATGTTTATGACCTCCTGTTTGTTTGATAGCCCCATCCTAATGGGTTCCCTAAGGGGAGAGTCAAGGGGGAAAACAAAACTTTTTTCAGGTATTTCATACAGACTGATTTTCGGTGTTTAAGCCTTGCCGAGCATTATAAGAGCATCCTTCTTATTGAAGTCGTAAACAACGTGACTGACATCATTTAAGAGTTTGTCTTCTTCGTCGTTCAGCTCTCTGATCCTGTCAGTGAGCCTTCCGAATTCATAATGAAGATTATCTATCTCGGACTCTATGCTTCTGACAGCTTTAACTCTCGAATATACAAACTTAATATTCACAGCCGGAATAATGGCATTGATGATAAAACCGAAGATCGCAATAACAGCTCCGGTGCGCGGATGGCCATCAAGACACACTGCTATAACTGCAATAATCGTGAAAGCGAGGAAAATAGCGTTTGCTACAAGCAGAGAATAAAACTTAGCCTTCGGAGTTGTCTCTCTTCCGTCACGGTCCTTGAAATTATACTCGAGGCACGCGCTCTCTTTTGCGCGGATAACATCTTCGATCTTTCTTCTCTCCTTACCCAGAGAGTCGACCTCGTCGCGGCACTCAGAGATCCTCTTCTTGATGGAATATATCTTTCCCAGGTCTTCAAAATAACCCTTGTTTTCTTCCGTTGCACCTGTGATGACTTCGCTGACAAACTTGGAATTATATGTAAATCCTTTTTCTTTGTCATCACGTAAGATCTCATCCATGCTCTTCATGTGACCTGCAGCAAGCATCAGTCCTCTGAGTGCGATGAAATCGTGAGGATTCTTTTTCAAAATGAAATGGTACGCATCGGCAGCTGCCATGAATTCCCTGCGCTTAAGATACATCTCGCCCATCTCATGCATCTGCTCTTCCCTGAAGTATTCGTAGTCATAAGTAGAACCGCAGAAAGAACAACGGTACATCTGCTTATCGTTATCGATACTGAGATTTCCGCCGCATGACGGGCACTGATGTTTAACTATATTGCTCATTACTTTTCTTTTGTGATCTTCTCCCTTATCGTTCTGATTCAGATATTATCACAAAAATAACAAGTTATCGCAGAGCGGCTGCCCTCCTTGCTTCACGTCTCTCTTTTCTGATGAGTTTTCGCTGTTTTGCTTCATATCTGTCGCGGATGAAAATGAAGTAAACAAGGCCTGCGAAAAATGCGTAGAGAGCGAGCATGATGAGACTTGCAGCAGAAGCTCTGTCATATGCGTATGAACCCATGTAGAACTGGTTCTGCATGAACATCGTGAGCGTAAGATTTTCTCTGAAGATATCAAACGGCGCGGAAATAATTGCAGGGGCTTCAAATGTTCCGAGACCGTCAACAATGGTAATTACCGCAATGAAAAACATCATCGGTTTCATGCACGGCAATGTCACACGGAAGAAAGTCTGAAGCCTGTTGGCGCCGTCCATCTCGGCAGCTTCCATTACTTCAACCGGAATGCCGGTGAGTCCTGCGATTATGTAAATAAACGTGATTCCGAAGTGCAGGTATATGCTTAATACAATGATGAAAAATCTTCCCGTCAGGAAAAAGCTCACGTCTTCTTCCGTTATTCCGAAACCGTTCATCGCACATGCGATAAGGAAGAATCCGATCGTGCTTCCAACCGTCGCGATCATGTGGTTGGACAACACCAGACCCATTTGTGTTCCCTGTGCAAGTTTCGGGAAAAAGAATCCGGTCTTAAACAGCAGTCTTCCCTTGATGTTAAGTCTTCTGTCAGTAACAATGGAAGCCAGCCAGAATGTGAATGCGAGTTCCGGAATAGCCGTTGATAACCACATCTCGAAAGTATTCCTGAACGCATCCTTAAACGACTCAGTCGCAAATATCTCCATGAAATTCTTAAACAACGGTTCACCTATCGCAGGAAGAAACTGCGGTTCGGTATTTCCCGCATGTTTCAGATAACAGAATGCGAAATAAAAAGTCTCAGCCAGCGGAAAGAAACGGAATGCCAAAAATCCGACCGCAAAAGGAATAAAGAATATATATCCCCACTTGTTATAGTGTCTTTCAAGTTTTACTTTTTTAGTTCTCATATTATCCCGGGCGCGACTTAGAAACCTTTATACCGCTGTATATCTGCGCATGTTTTTTGTGCAGGTACACCAATGTATACCGATAATATAACATTCGGTAGACATATGTCAACCTGAGTGATATATTGGCAATAGACGTAAGCAAATGGGGTATGGAATTACGAGTACTAACACTATCGACAGAAATATAGTAAAGAGAAGAGAGATCGTCCTGAAGGCAATCTTCTACACTGTTGCGATCTTCCTTACGCTCTTGAGTCTTTATCCGTTCCTCATGATGTTATGGGAATCTTTTAAATACTCTTACATAGACGGTGAGAGTCCATTGGGAAAGGTAATCGCAAAGCCTTCCAAGACTTTCGCGAAGAACCTTCAGAGGTTCTGGTCCTCATATAAATATCTTGCAATAGGACTTGGGAATTCACTGCTCATTGCGGGCCTCTCAACCATTCTGAATCTCTATGTTTCAGCACTCACCGCATACTCACTCACGGCGTATGAATGGAAGCTCAGAACATTCTTCAACGGTTTCATAATGGTTGCCATGATGCTCCCTACCACGATCGGCAACATGGGCATTCTCCTGAACATATACAGATTCGGATTAACAAATAAACTGTTCATATTCATCCTCCCTGCGATGGCAACTCCGCTTACCGTTTTCTTCATGAGAATGTATCTGCAGTCTTCATTCTCCAAGGAGATGGTTCAGTCAGCACGAATAGACGGCGCAGGTGAATTCAGGATCTTCAACCAGATAATACTTCCGCTCATGAAGCCTGCACTCGCAACCCAGGCGATATTTGCTTTCGCTGCGTCATGGACAGATTCAGAGATACCGTCACTTACCATCTCGCAGATGGAAAAGAAAACGATCCCGATGATGTTTAACCCAATCTACTATCTCGATGTAAATGACTTTCTGGTAGTACTTGCATTGGCACTGCCGCCGATCATTCTGTATGCATTCCTGTCCAAATTCATCGTCGAAGGAATCGCTTTGGGCGGCCTCAAGGAATGATGTCAGATAACTGTTCTCTCAACGTACGGATGCACTAACAGAGGGTTCACCTGAACCTTGACCGTATCACCTTCGACAACTGCATTTCCGGTAACATCAACAGTCATGTGAGATACTCCGATCCTGCCTATGACAGGACTCTTCTTACCGTTTATCCATACGCATAATGCAGGTGCTTCGGTAATTCGCTTGAGGAGATTTCTGAAGTAATTGCAGAACGTAAAATCTGTAAATCCTCTCTGTATCAGACCGACTCCGTCACCTGTTCCGATCCTTACGACTGCGAGCAGGCTGTCACGTTTGAGAGATGCTTCTCCGCTGTATCCGATACGCTGTCCTTCCTGTCTGTTATATATCGAGAAAACTTTTGTCTCCAGCCATACAGCCTCTTCGAGTTTGCTCTTAACGGCAACTTTCCCAAGTATCGCGCTGCCTACTCTGACGGCATCAAAACCAAGAGATCCGAACGTCATTGCTGCCTTCGAATTCGACACGTGACAGATACCGGTCTTAACGCCCGTAGACCTGATTCTTTCCAACGCAGATTTAAAGATCTTAACCTGCTTGTCAACGCTTCTCTTATAACCGTTTACGCTGCCTGCCAGATGCGTAAAGCAGCCTTCGAATGAGATGTATTCCTCGTAGTGTTTGAAGTTAGGCATGCTGTCGGCATTGAATCCATACCTGCCCATTCCCGAATCGATCTGGATGTGGACTCTCGGTCTCTTGCCCGTAAGCTCGTGAATATAAATGAATTCAGGGATCTTCTTCTCATCACCAAATGCCAGTACGACATTGTTATTTACCATGAGGAGCAGTTCGTTAAAATCTGATATCGGTGTAAGCATGAGAATATCAGCCGTGCATCCTTCATGACGGAGTGCAACCGCCTCAACAGGAGATGTAACGGCATACATGAAGATATCCTGATCCTTGATTATGTTATAGAGATTTGCCACGCCGAGACCATAGCCGTTCTCTTTAACTACCGCAATTATTTTCGCGCCGGTAGATTCCTTTATATACTTAACGTTATTTACTATGGCTTCCTGCTTAATAACCAGTGTGGCATTCTTATCAAAGCAGCTGTTACTGTTGATCTGATCGCAATAGATTTCATCGCACATAAAGCAACCTCCTATTCTTTCGCTGTATATAGGTTATTGCCTGCGATTTTCAAATCATCTTCATTTCAGCATCAAAACGACAACAATAATGTGAGAAAAACTCGGCTAAACTGGTGCAAAGACCTGTTATAACCGAGTTTGATAAATCTCTTAAATAGCCTGTTTTATTGGATTTCAGCCGTCCAGAACTTCTCCGAGCTTCTTATATGTATCGAAGATATCCTTTACGCTGGTCTCAAGGGTCTCTCTGACATCAGCTTCGATCCCGAGAACGTTTGCTGCCTCATCGAGGATCTTGTGCTCATTCTCATCGAATTCGGTATCGGCATAAGCAACGCCGAACAGCTCGAAATAAACGATCTTGCGGCTTCTTAAACTGCCTGATTTGATGCTCTCCAATTCCTTGCTGACGTTTACGAGTGAAGCATCAATGAATGCGAAGTTAACTCCCATTTCCTCGTTATACTGCTGGAGAATGGACTCTTCCTCCATCACTCTGCCGTCAACTGATGCCAACGCATTTGCTATATTCCAAAAGGCTTTTTTCTCTTCAAGTGATAACTCATCGAGTAACATATGTATCCTCCTGATGCTTTTTGCAAAGCTTAATTCCGGATACATTATACCAATTCACATCACGCTCCGAAATAAGAAGCTTCATACCATCCTTCAGCAGGTTCCCCGCAGGTAGAAGCGTTACATCCGCAATAAACATACAGCCACTGACCATCCTTGAGATAGAGCTCACCTTCATTAATGACAGCGGGAGTCATGTTCTGAAGCTGCTCATAGTCTCCCGTGAGTTCTTCGTCAAAAACATAAACCTTCCATTCCTGCTCGAAGTCCCAGTATCTTCTGAAATAAACAGTCGTTTCAGACGTGTACCTGAGGTCTGCCTGAACGGCCTGATAACCGGTCTCGAAAATATCTTCATAGTAAATTGAGAAAACCACTTCTGATGCGGGTTCTATAACCATGGCCCAGCTCTCATCAGGATCCATGGTCGTCGTGGTAACGCCTTTATCAGCGGAGCATCCTGAGCATGCCAAAGCAATCAGAATCGATAAGATCAGTCCGCCGGATAAAACGTTTCTTTTCATGGTTATGTTCCCGCCTTAACTATCGATCTTTTCGAAAGTCTCGCCTGTTGTGCTTACGATCAGGAGATCTCCGGGCATGCGGTCTACTTCAAGCACAGCGCATGCACAATCAAGTCCTGTGTACTTATCACCTGAAGCCTTTGTCTCTTCAACTACGATAACGAGTGTGGAATCCTGCATACCTAAATCAACGATCTTAACATCAGCTCCTTCTGTTGTCTGTGTTCCAGTTGTGATTACAATGAAATAAGGTGAGCCGATCATCTCGAGCATGTCGATGTAGTAGCCTCTCTCCTTGTTGTAGCAGCCATACTGGTCCTTACCCATGATCTTGTATGTCATGGTGCCGACTTTTCCGCTCTCGGGAAGTTCGCCGGCTGAAGTCTTAACTGATGTGAAATTCGGCAGTGCAGCTGTTGTTTCTGCTGTATTTGCCTTGCAGCCTGTGAAAGCTGCTGTGATAAGTGTTAAAGCCATAACGGCACATGCGATTTTCTTGATCAACTTGTTCATTTTAAATTCTCCTTACTTGAACGTCTCTGCCATATAAACAGTCCTGCATCCCCAAATGTTGCAGAAATGCTAAAAATTATATTACGAAACTTTTTTGATTACTATCTCAGCAGTAAATCCGCCGCCTTCGCGGTTCTTTAATTCCAGGCCTCCGCCCATCTTCTCCATGAAAAGAGATGCGAGATAAAGACCCAGGCCGCTGCCGTCCTTGCCTGATTCAGATGCTTCAGAACCTCTGTAGAATTTAGTCGTCAGCATCGCGAGCTCATCTTCAGGAACACCGGGACCTCTGTCAGACAGGATAACGTGTACGCTGCTACTGTCAGATCTGTATTCAACTTCGAGTGTTGTTCCCGCATACTTAAATGAGTTGCCGGCAATGTTGTCGATGACCTGCTCAAGTCTTAGTTTATCAACAAGAATGAGGCATTCAGGGATCTCGCCCTTCTGTTCGACGGTGCCGTAGAAACGCAGGCTGCTCAGCATGTCATTGATTATGAGCGAGCTCTCTTCTCTGGGCGTTACCTTCAGTTCATCGAGATCATCAAGTGTTGCACGGAACATGTTGTCTACGAGCTGCTCTACCGAAGATGCGCGTGATTTAATAACCGCAACCTTCTCCTGCACGTCAGGTTCCTTATACTTAACTTCCATGACTTCGCATGTCGCCTTGATCGTTGCAACAGGTGTCTTGATGTCATGTGAGAGCTCTGCAACAAGTTCCTTTTTACTTCTGTTTGCAGCTGCTTCACGCTCTGCAGAGAGTTTTAATTCTTCTCTCATCCGGTCGAAAGATTCGGTGAACGCTCCGAAATAATTGTGTTTGTCCATGTTAAGAGGAACGTTGAGATTCCCTTTCGAGACGCTGGCAGCAAAATCCGAGAGCTTATTAAACGGCCTGATATAGAAATACCAGATGACCATAAGGAGCAGCAGGCCCGCTGCGTATGCACCGCCCAGCACGCAGATGAGCTGGATCTGTGCATTCTTCTTCATGGTCTCATATTCTTCCGTTCTGGCATTGAATGCAATCTTGCCGGCGATGGAACCGTCTCGCCAATAGTCGAAAACAGAATAGCCTTCTCTTATAAAGAAGTTATTATCCGAAGCATAACTGTCGTCGGCAGTCAGTATGATCTCGCATCCGTATTGATTCTCAAGAGAATCAATGTCAGCGCCTGAATTAAGCTTTGTCTCTATCTCATCACGCTTTGTGTTGAGATCGAGCATGTCGATGGAAAAGGCCGGTCTGCTGCTGATCCTGTTCCACAGCACAATACCGGTGATAAGAATGATTAATGTATAGAGGATAACGATAATCCTGATCTTCATTAATCAGTCTCCAGGATGTAACCTGTGCCCCAAACGGTCTTGATGTATTCGGGCTCGTTGGGATCTGATTCGATCTTCTCTCTTAATCGTCTGATGTGCACGTTCAGGGTGCTGTCAGAATAAAATGAATCTCCCCACACCTCGTCAAAAAGCTTCTCCTTCGTTACGATGGTATTCTTATGCGCATAAAGGCATGACAGGAGCGAGAATTCTTTCGATTTGAGAGATACCGTCCTGCCTTCGACCGTGCAGCTCATCGTTGCCGCATCGATGGTAAACTTCTCTCCGGAAGTCTTGGGCTGCGCGCCGCCTAACTGCCTGATGGTCTCAACGCGCTTTAACTGCACCTTCACCTTCGCGAGCAGGACACTTAATGTATAGGGTTTCTTTATATAGTCGTCGCCGCCGATGTTGAGCGCTACGAGAACATCGTCATCACTCTGGCGTGCTGAGATAAACAGGATCGGCGTGTCGTACTTCCCGCGCAGGATCTTGCACAGATTAAATCCGCTCTCGTTGCCGAGATTGATGTCGAGCAGAAATATATCAGCGGTATTATCTTTGAGGAAATCGAGACATTCTTCAGAAGTTGCACACACCGCACAGGTTACTCCGAACATCTCGAAGTATTCCTGCGTCATGCGCGACAGTTCTATTTCATCATCGATTATTAAACAGTTATAATTCATATTCCGAGTATAGCACAAGAAATCAGGGGCAACAGGGATTCGGAATTCTTGTAAGAAACAGTTAAGAATTGGGCAAGGTCTGTGTAAAGTATTATTCCCAAGGCAGCCGTAGAATTGCAGTGTAAGAATTCTTGACAACAAATTCGAAAGGGAAAGATTAACATGGCACCGACAATACTCAAAGCAACAGACCTGTGCAAGACATTCTCAAACGAGAGCGTTCAGCAGCACGTATTAAAGAACCTCAACCTCGAGATCCGCAAGGGCGACTTCACGGTAATCATGGGAGACTCCGGCGCGGGCAAGAGCACACTCCTCTACTCACTCTCCGGCATGGACCGTCCGAGCCTCGGCTCCATCGCATACGGCAACGAAGAGATCTCCGGCTACAACAACGATAAGCTTGCAATCTTCAGAAGAAAGCACTGCGGATTCGTTTTCCAGCAGAACTACTTAAACGACACAATGAGCGTCCTCGATAACATTATCGTATCAGGCCTCCTCAAGAACAAGAACAGAAAAGAGATCGCAGCACGTGCCAAGGTCCTCTTAAAGCAGGTAGGCCTCGACGATAACTGCTACGGCAAGTTCCCCAACCAGCTCTCCGGCGGTGAGAAGCAGAGAGTCGCACTCGTAAGATCAGTTATCAACGAACCTGAGATCCTCTTTGCAGATGAGCCAACAGGCGCTCTCAACTCACAGAATACAGAAGCTGTTTTGGATGTCCTCACCGACATGAACAGAAGAGGCCAGAGCATCGTAATGGTAACCCACACGATCGCAGCAGCAGAGCGCGGCAACCGCATCCTCTACTTAAGAGACGGCATCATCTGCGACGAGATCACGCTCGCGCCTTACGACGGCGAGAACCAGGAACGTCATAAGCAGCTCCGCAATTTCCTTGGCAACATGGGGTGGTAAATTATGTATCCTTTATTCTTTATCGCTAAAAACAACATCAAGAAACACAAGGGTGAAGTAGCAATCCTTTTCGCGCTGATATTCCTGTCGGCAGTCCTCATGTTCTCAAGCATATCCCTGATCCTGTCAGGAGATAAGACGATGTATGAGGTCGAAGAAAAATACAATTCATCAGATCTGTTCGTAGGCGTCACAGGCATCAGCGCCGAAGAAATGAGAGAGACAATCGAGTCCGTCGAAAGCACGGAAAAATGCGAGATAGTATCAGCCATCTGGACCGCAGCCGACTGCTATTACGGCAGCATGAATTCCGATGACGCAATGTCCAATGAGTTTCAGATCTTCGATTCTTCACAGCTGACTGAACTCAACGCATTCCCGGAAGAATACAAAAACCTTAGAGATGACGAGATCGTTCTGCCCTACTATCTCTCATATTCAATCGGCATCGGTGAAGATTACACCATTAAGATCGGCGGCAGAGAACACAATTTCAAAGTAGCCGGTTATGTAGAGAATCTTTATTTCGCTACGACCATGAACATCAGCGGCGTCTATTCTCTCGTAAGCCATAATGTTTTCGAACAGATGTCTGCTGATACAGATGAGGTGAGCAAGATAGTGATCGCATATGCGGATTCCAAGGAAGGCACGGACATCGGTGAGTATGAACTGGCTATCCAGAGGGCTCTGCCGAGCGACCTGTCAGTATTCACGGTCACAAAGGAAACCATGGAGATGGCTACTACTGCGGTATCCAAGATTGCAAGTTCTCTCATCATGGTATTCACACTCCTCCTGATCGCAATGTCAGTAATCATCATGCACTTCTCGATCAAGAACTTCATCGAGCTCAATATCCAGAATATCGGCCTTCTGCAGGCAACAGGTTATACCGCAAGAAGCCTTCGTCTGGCATGCGTAACAGAGCAGATGATCATCGGTCTCATCGCAACCTGCGCAGGCATCGGAGCAGGCGTGCTCTGCAACGCACCGCTTAACAGCCTGTCAGGCATGCTTAACGGATTATCAGGCACCGGTGACATAAGCATTACCGCACTTGTCAGCACACTAGTAAGCATCCCTCTCATGGTTCTTGCCGGCTCATTCATTGCTACAAGATCATATAAGAAGATGTCAGTATTGGAATCATTAAGAAGCGGAATCACTGCTCACAACTTCAAGAAGAACCACTTCCCGCTCGAGACGAGCCGCCTCCCGTTGGAACTCGCAATTGCCTGCAAGAACAACTTCGGTGCAATGAAAAAGAGTATCTTCATCATCCTGATCGTTGCAGTCCTCACTGCATCCACATGCGTCGGCTTTGCCCTATTCCAGAACTGGGCTCTCGATAACAAGATGCTGCTTAAGGTAGTCGGCGTTGAGATCGCAGATATTATGGCAACCACTCCCGGCGATGAAGATTTCATTGAGGATATAAAGGGCGATTCCAATGTTCAGAGCATCAACACAAAGACCTCACTTAAGACTGTCGAAGTCTCATACCAGGATCACACTGAATCTCTGGGCATCGATGTATTCCGCGATGTAAGCAGCCTCAGGAACAATTATCTTCTTGAAGGCCATATGCCCTACAACGGAAACGAGATCGTTCTCACATGCGTTGAAGCAGATAATCTGAATGTAACGTTAGGCGACATCGTCAACGTAAAATCAATGACTGATTCCGGCACCATTCCCTTCACCGTCTGCGGTATCGACCAGAAGATGAACAACACAGGTAAGAAAGCCATCTTAAGTGAAGAAGGTGCAGAGCGCATCAACTCTGAATTCATGTATGAGACAACCCTGATCTATCTTAACGATCCTGCCAAGGCCAAAGAGATCAAGAAGCAGTTGGAGAAGGATTACCCTGATTATACTTTCGCGCTGGGCGAAGACATCATGGCTTCATCCATCGATACCGTAACCAAGGCAATGGAAGGCATCTGCGTTATCTTCGTTATCGCAACATGCTTCGTCGTTATCCTCACACAGCTCCTCCTGACACGTGCCCAGGTCATCCGCGAGAGAACCGACCTCGGCGTATCAAAAGCACTGGGTTACACTTCGGGCGAACTCATCAGAAGAACTCTCATGACGAACCTCCCGACCATCGCGATCGGAATCATCATTGGAATCATTCTGCACATTGCAGTGTCGAACCAGCTGTTCCTTGTTGTATTCTCGTTCTTCGGAATCAGGCAGATCGTATTTAACACCAACGCGATCTGGTTCGTGATCACAGCAGCGCTCATCATGCTCTGCGCAATCGTCACCGCCTTCACAAGCGGCAGAGGAATTGCAAAACTCGAACCGGTTAAGATGCTTAAAGAGGAATAAAACTGAACCTTCCTAAAACGGGCCCATCTCTTGAAGAGGTGGGCTCTATTTGTTTGCGGTTATCTTTTTTGTCGATTATTTTTGGGAAAAGACAACTCAAAAATAAATCTATCTTTTCCGGCGCGAAAACTCACGAAAAAGATATCCACAGTTTTATTTCTTCAACAACGCAGCAAGCTCTCTTTGGTTTAATCCCCTGACCAGAATAGAGTCCTCATTGCTGTCCAAAACATAACCGTCGAGCTTAGCAAGCGCATCATAATAATCGCAGTCACCGACAACTTCTTCAGTCGTGAGACTTACCAGCACCAGTTTCCAGTCAGAGACTTTACTGCCTTCATTAGTGAAACGGCTCTTAGGATCTTTGGGAAGCACGGTTCTCGTAACTTCTGTCAGTGCCAGAGCGCCAAACGGCTCCGAACCGGGCTTGCCGTAGAACTTGGGATTGGCAGTATATGCCTCCTCCCAATCGGCATCAGTGAATCCTCCGACCGCCTCTTCCAGAGTCTGCACCTTGCCTGAATAGAGTTTGTTTTTTGCAGCCTTCGCAGCTTCCAGACCGCGGCACGCAACCGGCAAAGCTGACTCTATCTCAGCGATCCTGTAAGTAGCCTTGCTATGATCAGCGTTGGCATCCTTGACCTCGTTGATCCTCAGCTTTTGAACCTGGACTGCCTGCTCAGACATCTTCGCCTTAGCCTTTTTCACTGCAAAGAGATGCGCAAGCTTGCCAAAGCCCAATGCGAGCAGAGCCGCACCAACTGCCATTCCAATCGTAACCGGCACTTCATTCTGATATGTCAGACTGCTGCTGATTGCAAAGCGGACTGCAAAAGCAATAATCTCAAACGCACCCAGGAACGGAAAGAAAAACTTGGCAAAAGGAACATTGAAAGCTTCAGTGTTGACCCTGTATTTTGCTTCAACCTTATCGATCCTGTCTTCGGCCTCAGCCTTCAGGTTCAACGCATCCGTGTATCTGTCCAGGAGCTTCAGTGATTCCTTTTTATCCATCTCAGGTCCTCCACTTATATCCGGCTTTGATCACCGTCTCAATATGAGTTTCTGCTGTTCCCAAAGCAGCGCGCAGTTTCTTGATGTGCGTGTCTACTGCCCTGTCGTAGCCTTCGTATTCCATTCCCCAGACCTGGTCGAGGATCTGGTTGCGGCTTAATACCATGTCCTTGTTCTCAATGAGATAAATGAGCAGCTCGTATTCCTTCGGTGCCAGAGCAACTTCAACGCCGTTTACGGTAACGCGTCTTTTAGCAGGTTCGATCGTGAGTTCGTCCATGACGATCAGTCCGTTTTTGACGAGGAGTCCCCTGTATCGGTTGATCAGCGCGTTGATCTTCATGAGCAGGAGCTTTGTCGAGAACGGCTTCGTGATATATTCATCCGCGCCTATCTCATAACCGGTAATGATATCTTCCTCATCTCCCAATGCAGTCAGGAAGATTACCGGAACATCGTACTTATTTCTGATGAACTTACACACATCCCTGCCGTTCATTCCGGGCATCATGATGTCCAGGACGATGCAGTCGTAGTGATTGTTCTCGACCATGTCGCAGGCCTCGTTGCCGTTGTCCGTGCAGTCAACTTCAAGTCCGTTTTTTGTCAGGAACTTTACCGTGATGTCTCTTAATGCCAATTCGTCTTCAGCGAGCAGTATCTTACTCATGCTTTTTCTGCCTCAAACCAGAATACTGTTTCCGTGTTGCCCATTGAGGAGCCGTACTTGAAGCCGTGAAGCTTCATGATGTTCTCGTTGATCTCGACTCCCATACCGTTACTGTTAAGTTTATCAGTATTATTCTTCTTATCGTTAGAACTGTCATTTCTGAATTTGATCCAGACAGTCTTCTCTTCATTGACTATCTGTACTTCAGCCTTCTTATCCGCATACTTGACCATGTTGGTTAAGTAATTGCCGAGAGCGATCTTCATGAACTTGAGATCTGCCTTGATCATGATCTCTTCGGCGTCAGGCATTTTGACGTTGAGATTTCTCTCCATCGCAAGCGGTCTTACATGATTATAAACTGACCACAAAAGTGCGGATATGTCGATCTCCTCAATGTTGAGCTTTAAGTTGCCTGAATTGATCTTGTCCATCTCGAGGAGCGCGTTGATCAATACCGTCATGTCATCGACTTCGCGGTTGATCTTCTTTGCGTATTCTTCGCGGTCCTTTTCATCAATGTAATCCCAGTTCTCCATATATGCCTTTGTAACTGCCAGAGGTGTCTTGAGCTCGTGAGCAACGCCTCTTGTGAGTCTTCTGGACTTCATCTCGAATTCCTTGTTGCTCTTATAGAGCTTTGACATCGCGAAAGCAATGATGGCCTCGATAATGATAAGCGCAACAGTCAGGGCAATGTAAGTTCCTTTGTTTGCCATCATCACGATCTGAACGGGATGGAAGACATGCATCGTGACATAAACTCCGTATCTGGTAACAGTAGATTTGAATTGATATGTTGTCCAGATGCTTTTCTGCTGCAACTGCGCATCCTCTCCGGTCTTTATCTGTGCATATAGCTCATCAAACTTTGCTTTCGCTTCCTTATTAAGTTTTGCATCATAATTTGTCTTGGCAAAGCGCATAACCGTACCATATAGATAGGTATCATTCTTCCACTCAGAAGCAGGAATCAGTTCACCGCCCTGATAATCAACATCATGAACCTTATAAGTCTTGTTCTGATAGAGCATCTCGCCGCCGTGAATGAATACATCATCAACCTCACCGGTAAATGAGGGATCGTATAGATTTTTGTCATCATAAACAGAGGTATCATCAACATAGAAGATCCTGTACTCGCTGCTGCTGAAATAATGGTCCTCGGCCAGTACCACGGTACAATAATCAGTTGATGTATCAAATTTCGCACCGCTGCCGGTCTCCAGGTAGCCGTAAAATCCCATACCTTCATATCCGTACTCGCCATAAGTATTCCAGCAATTGGCAAACGAATACCTTATGAATTCATCTTCGGAAGTTATGCTGTCACTTGTTGGAACATTTGAATAAACAATTGCCTTGGACAAGGTAATATCCGTATTCATCTCATCTTTCGCGAGGATGTATGTATAGATTCCCATTCCCAGAAGGAAGATCGCGAGGATCAAACCGTCGATTATTATTGCTGTTCTGATGTAATGCTGTTTCATTTCATTTACTCCCTCAAATGTTTGATGCTGCAATAATAATCTTCCGGTGTGTACTCTTTATGTACATAAGATAATAATTGAAAAATCCGTTTGAAACAAATAGAGGCTGCCCCAAGAAGTAGGCAGCCTCTGCATAACACTCTCCGATCTGAGGAGATATGATCACTCGGTTATGAGGGAGTAAGCCGAGATCTTTTTGATTCTGCGGGACAGAGCGTAAACCATGCCGTAGGATACGATCAGTCCGAAAACGATGACCGTGATCATCATCCAGGGTGATGCTTCCATGTTGCTCTGCGAGACGCCGTAAGCGCTCAGGAGCACCGTGAGGAAGCTGTTGGAATTCAGGATTCCGACGATTGCGCCTGTACCGATTCCCAATGTGATCGCGGGCATCATGGACAGTGACAGTTCGGTACGGAGCTGCCCGCTCGTAAAGCCCAAAGCCTTTTTGATACCGAGCTCTTTCTGGCTCTTGATGATGATGGTCTTGATGAGGAGCATCATTGTGAGCCAGATGACTGCCAGAGAGACAAAGACCAAGACGATACAGATAACTCTTGCGAGAATGACCGTAGGATCTGATCCGTCTTCCAATGCCGTGCAGTAATCAACGTAGTAATTCAGTCTGTCACCAAACGTGTCATTGATAGCCTCAACAACTTTCTTGGTCTTGGCAGGATCGGAATTCTCAACGGTTATATTGATACTGTTCTTATATATCTCATATCCGAGATGAGGTGCTCCGTCTTCATTCATCATAATGAAGAGACCGTAGTTCTCAGAACCCTGGGCAAATCCGGTGACCGTATATTCGAAACTCCGGTTACCGTTCTCGATCATGATCATGTCACCGATCATAATGCCCTTGCTATCCGCAAGCTTTTTGCCGATTGCGACCTCATCGTCAAACTTCGGAAAACGTCCGTCGAGCAGATTTGCATAAGGAATGTAATTCCAATCTTCCGTGACGTCAACACTGAGGTTGGTTCCGTCATAAGAAGCGGAATAAGATGCTGACCACCACGCCTTTTCAACATAAGGCAGATCCGCAATTTCAGGAAGCGGATTCTCGGTTCTGAACGCAGCATATATGTCACAGCCATTATCTGTCAGGAGCCTTAAAAGGTTCATAGGCTTATATCCGATGTTGTATCCGACAAATACAGCTATGGCAAGGCTCAGACCGATTGAAAACATAACGACCGTAACCAGTATATTCTGCTTTCTTGCCGAGAATGAACTCTTTATTGCCATAAGCCATACCAGCGGTCCTGCTGCTGTATCCAAAGGCGCTACATTTCTTCTGAAACTGTGGCTCTTAAGACCGAATCTCAATGCCTGTACCGGGTCCAAAGACTTTATCGATTTTGTTGACTTCAGTGCTACCAAGAAAGCTGATCCGATGATGATGATTCCGGTTGCTGCGAATGCTACAGGGTCAAAGGGATGATCCCATGACATATAGGCAATTGATATTAATGCAACCTCAAGAGGAGAGACAATAGCATAGATAATCCCTGTGCTTACGAGGAAGCCGATACCTGCAGTGATAACAAACTCCATGATATGCGCTGTTCTTATCTGATGCGTTGTATATCCCAGTGCCTTAAGCGCACCGATGTTAACGATGTTCTGCTCAATGCTGTTTGTAATTCTGAAGTAGATAACGATCAGAACTACCATTGTAATGATGATTGCAAAAGCACAGAGGAATACGGAGATGATATTTATCATCTGTACATACATCAGCTGGAATTCTTCAATTGAATATACAGCTGAACCGATCTCTCTTGAAGCAAACTCATTTGTTAACTTGTTATATTCTTCATTAACATCGACACCGTCAACCAGTCTTATTGTGATCTGATCGATAGGATAAACATTCTCGCTGTTAAGTTCGGCTAATGTAGTCGGATCAATATAAAAGATGTTATACAAAGATATACTCTCATAGAAGCCGGCAATGGTGAAAACTCTTTCTCTGCCATTGATCTTCAATGTAATCTCGTCACCTGATTTATATTCACCTTTGAATATCTCCTGGTTGTAGAGTCTGGACATGTAGAGCGGCTCATCTACAGGCTGGTCATAAACATCCACAAATTGAGGTCTGTCCAACTCTCCCCATTCTCCGTAAGGGGCATACTGGTATGCTCCTGAAACATTATCCAAACCGTTCTTTGAATCCGCGTCAACATCATCCTTTACGATTTCAGTACGGAGCGAAATGGTTGGAACGAGTTCGTAGTAATCAATTTCCGGCAAAGAAGAAATGTAGTCCAGGATAGCCCTTCTCTCTTCCTCATCAAACGTCGCAGTCATGACCATGAGGTCAGGAGAGTTGAGTTCTTCAACCTTGCGCTGGAACTGAGCGTTATATCCCAGGACCAGGAAAATGCCCAACTGCAGCAGGAATGATGAGAGGATTACGATCAGAAGGAAGCTGATCATGTGGGACATATCCTTGCGGAAATTGGCTTTAATCAGTTTTCCTAACATTTCTTACCATCCCATTTCCGTGAGGAAAGCACGAAGCTTATCGTGGCGTGCGCGGTCTCCCGTAACATAGGGACCAAGATCGCACTCTCCGCTGATCGTACCGTCCTTTAAGTAGATAATCCTGTTTCCTCTTCTTGCGGATTTCATATCATGTGTAACCATAAGGATCGACTGTCCCTTTTTGTTCACATCAGTCAATACGTTCAATACCTGATCTGATGAGGAGCTGTTAAGAGCTCCGGTGGGCTCATCGGCGAAAACCATATCCGGCGCATTGATTACCGCACGGACTATTCCGACTCTCTGTGCTTCACCGCCGGATAACTGGTTCGGAAACTTCCTCCATAATTTGGGCTCGATGCCGACCTGGAGCAAGAGTTCTCTTGCTCTTGCGTTCAGCTGTTTCGTATTCTGGCCCGTCAGGAGACCTGCTGCCAGGACATTATGCATTACGCTCATGGAGGCCAT
>JAEEGJ010003813.1_pt1 | contig 54665 bp, 59 predicted proteins | sample 8958761 | NCBI WGS metagenome assembly JAEEGJ01 (sample SAMN16246546, study PRJNA631951) | gut metagenome | biome: gut microbiome; feature: rumen; material: RS-attached | host: Bos | place: Iran: Karaj | collected 2018-10
GTGGGCATTGATGACATTGCCTATTCACTGGGCTAACGTATCAACCGCAAGGCTGGTGTTGGCAAGTATCTGGAGATGGCTCTGGTGGATGAACGGGGAAAGCATATCGACTCGATAGTCATCCGGCATCCGAAGGACAAGGCCAGCCAGTCGTACTTCCGTCATAACGGTCGTGGTGGCGGGGATGTCATCGCCTTTATCATGGAGAACATCGGCTCTTTCAGTGATACCGGCATCAACGAGTGGGACAAGCTCGGACATGTCCTGTCACGGTTTGCCGATGAGCCTGTGGAAGAGACCTCTGACGGAAAGTATCTGGAAAGGATGGGCTTCAAGCAGGAGAAATTCGACCCTTCACGCTATGAGGTGCAACCTATTACAGAGCATCTGAAGAACCGCATGAACTACATGTTACCGAGAGGCTTTTCGGAGGAAACAGTCAAGACATTTGCGCCATACATCGTACGTCTTATGGACAAACAGTCTGCTAACTTCAAGGACTTCAACCTGGGCTTTCCGTACAGGGAACCCGGCAAGGATGAGGTCGTAGGCTATGAGATCCGTGGCTACAACAAGTTCAAGAGCAAGGCCACTGGCACGAACTCCACGACGGCTGCCTGGCTTGTAGACATGTCATCCAACGAGAACCCGATGGCTGTCAGGAATGTCTACTTCGGCGAGAGTGCCTATGACATCATGGCATTCTGGCAGGCTAACAGGCTGAAGCTGGACAAGGAGTCATCGGTGTTCGTGTCTATCGGCGGTACTTTCTCCGACCTTCAGCTAAACAGCATCATGAAATACTATGAACGGGCGAATGCCGTGGACTGCTTCGACAATGACATTGCCGGGCGTATCTACAGCCTCAGGATGGCAAGTGTCCTGGGTGGCCGTCATCTGAACATCGTCAAGACGGACGACTTTGTCATGGTCAGTGCGGATGGCAAGGAGGTGAAGATGCCCCATGATGACACGACGCTTGCCGAGCTTTCCAAGTATTTCAGGATTCCGAAACGTCTGAGTCAGTGGAAACCGCCCAGGACCTTCAAGGACTGGAACGACGTGATTATGAACAAACCCTTCGTGCAGACGGTGGAGCCGAACAAGTTCCAGCGTAATCAGGCACTGGAGGAAAGAAGGACAAAAGGCATCAAGATATAGACTATGGAATTATCGGCTGACTACAGAGAGTTCATCGCAGAGGACAAGGAACTGGTGGCTATCCTTGCTTTCCTGGCAGGGGCTGTTCCTGTGATTTATGGCAGGTGTGAACAGTTGGTGGCCTATACATCTTTAGGACTGCTGGCCTTCGAGTTCCTGGTATGCCTGACACGGTATGTCATGCTTGTTTCGCGCAAATGGATCATCGGGGATGAGACGTTATGCTCCATCAAGGGTGTGCTGGCACGTCATACCGACTACATCGAGCTGTACAGAATCGTGGACTACAAAGAAAGCCAGACCTTGCTACAGCGTCTTATGGGCATCAAGACCGTTACGGTATTTACCACCGACCGCTCTGATGGTATCATGGATATGAGAGGTGTACCCTCTGATGAGGATGTCATCGGCTATATCAGGGAGAAAGTAGAGAAATGTAAAATAGACAAGAGAATTTATGAGATTACGAACAATTAGTATCGCTATGCTGCTGGCCGTCACAGGAAGGATGTGCGCACAGCAGATTGACCCGGCCCTCACGGCTGCCGTCGTCGCTCAGACCGCGATTCTGAACGACGTCTATAATACGAGGGACAACACTCAGAAGAAGATCATTGCTGCCGAGGCCGCCGTCACGGTGGCCATGGAGCGTATGCATCAGGTGGAGAACCAGATTCTGGACTATCTCTCCAACGCTCAGGGTGCCATGCAGAACATCTATCAGATCAAGAGGGCTGCAGAACTGGTGACGGTGGAGATTCCGCAGAACATGACGCTGTTGAAGAACTCGCTGCCTGGCCACCTGAAAGGTACGGCCATCGCACTCATCGTATCGGACGAGGTGACGGATGCCGCCACGCAGATGGCGAGCCTCTATCCGTTCATGCAGCAGCTGGTGACCAGCGGTTCATATAATGTGACTGGCTCCGACGGCAAGACGGAGAAGCACAAGGTGAACCTGCTGAACTCCGCAGAACGCTACTATGTGGCTAACGAGGTGGTGACAAAGCTGGAGAACATCAATACCGACCTGTGGCTGCTGGCATGGCAGATTCGTACGATGTCCTGGCATGACCTGTGGTTCGGCCTTGACCCTGAAGGATGGGCTACCGTGATGTCCGGCAAGGCTGTTGCCGAAACTCTGATCTATCAGTGGGAGAATCTATAGTATAAACCAAAATAATATATGGAACCAAGTACAGAATCAAAGGTTATGGGCAGATGCCCGGTATGTGGGGAGGGAAATATCATCAGGACTGAACACGGCTACTGCTGTGATGCCAGGAAACAGGCTGGCAGCAGGAAGTGCGGGTTCATCATTCATAACAAGCATCATGGCATTGAGTTCGATGACAGTCTGGTCAGGAAGCTGATAACGGACGGCTCTACGGACGAGATGACCATGTGGAACGTGAACGGACAGCCTTTTCAGGCCCGTTTCATCATCGTGAACGGTAAGGTGGACGTGGAAATCAAGTCGCACTATCTTCAGGGCAGGTGTCCCGTATGCGGCGGTCGCGTCCTGAAAACGGGAAAGGGATATGCCTGTGAGAACAGCATTCCGCAGGATCCTCTTTGTAAGTTCCATGTGCCAGGCATACTGGGAAACCGTAAGATCACAGACTCGGAGATGGAAGATTTCCTGGCTGGCAACGCACAGGTGCTTGACGGTTTCTCCAATGGTGACGGGAAGATTTTTTCGTCTGTACTGACGCTTGCGGATGACGGGAAGGTGGTGCTGGACTCTAAGATTGCCGTCTGTCCCGTCTGCGGAGGTGATATCCGTGTCAGTCCGACGGCCTTCAACTGCTCCAACTACAGCAATCCTGACATAAACTGCAAGTTCATGTCATGGCGCAACATCGCAGGGCACATGATTACCCGACAGGAGATGGTGGAGATATGTGAGGAAGGCCAGACCCGTGAGCCTCTGGTGATGTATAAGAACAACGGTGCTGTCTTCTACAAGCGACTGGCCCTGAGTGAGGATAAGAAGAAAATAATCAAAATGTAATGTTATGAATAAGACAGAATTGATACAACAGACAGCAGAGAAGCTGGGACTCCCGTTGCAGGAGGTAAGGAACAGCCTAGATGTGATTCTTGGCGTGATAGGTGCAGAGCTGAAGAAGGGCGGTGTGGTGAACATTACCGACTTCGGCAGATTCTACACCAGGAAGATGCCGCAGCGCACCATCAAGCTTCCAGACGGGAGGTCTTCGGTTGTGCTGGAGCGCGAGACAGTGAAGTTCAAGGCATTCCAGAATATCAGATTGTATAATATCAAATACTAGTGTTATGAGATATGTGCTTATGGCAGTGCTGGCTGTCCTGCTGATGGCTTCCTGTGACAGGAAGGGCAGGATTGTCAGCCTTGCGGAGTCGGACGTGATGGAACATACCCAGTGTCAGGGAAAGCCCGAGATTCTGGGTATATCGGAGCCGGACTCTGCCTTTGGGACAGGTTATCTTTCCCAGAAAGAGAAGGAGAGCATGATGGCCGTCATGCAGAAGGTGACTGAGACCATCATGAAGCGGACGAACAACATGACAGAGTTCAACCCTGATGACAAGTATGTGATTGACCTGGCAGAGCGACAGATGAAGGCCATGTCTGAAATCCGCTCTACAATCTACGACTCTGACAAAAAGGAAGATTGGTCTGGCTGGAAAGTCCGTGTGGACTATCAGGCCATCAACCACAGTAGTATGGACTACAAGGCAGAGCGTTGGCTCTTCATAGACAAAGACGGCAAGAAAGTTGTGAAGTCATTTGAAATACCGTTACCGTAGGATATGGTTGATTACAGAAAGATACAGTTGTCTCTACAGTTGTTCGAGCGTTTATACGATAATGGTAAATCAGACCATTATTGGTGGCTCATGGAAAAAGCAGATCTTATGAAATTCCATTACTGGCTGGAAGAAGACGAGAAAAGGAATGGTGGACCGGAATATGATCCTCAGAACCCGTTGAACACGGAGAGAATGACACCCCAACAGTCTTTCCACCATATTCTGAAAGGGCTGAAACCAGATGAACGTGCCCTTTTTGTCAAGGCTGTCAACAGGATCAGGGAACGTGGAAGCTTCCGTTCCGGTAACGAGGCTGTCAAAGCCATGTTCGAGGAAACGGAATCATTCCTAAAGGAGAACCCGGAAAGCATCCTTATCTTCCGAGGGACACTGCAGAACTATATGGTTGTGGGAAGATGTACAGAAATGCTGTCCGAGACACTGGGCTGGCAGACGGCTACTGCTGTGTATGAAGATGTTGCATATAGCTGTATGATGCTCAGTGAATGCAGCCTGCCCGTCATTTGGGAATACTTTGGGCATGAGACAAGCCGTTCCCAGCTTGACTTTGACTATATGGCTTTCGAGGATGAGGACTGTGTGACCTTAGCCCTCCAGCAGATGATGATTGACTATGCCAGGCTGGGCCTCGGTAACAGGACAATTCATCATCCGACTTTGGAACTCATCGGCTCTTATGTCACAGTGGTAGAACAGGGCATCAAAAAACGGGTACGTTTTCCGTTCTTTGAACTGGCCAATGACAGGTTCTGCCTCTTTAGCTCCAAAGGTATGCCGCACTTTGTCGTTTCCGATCACAAATGGTTTGTCGGACTGACAGAGGTAAGTTTTGTGGGTTGTCTGGCCGATATGCTGAGTTTTGTGATGGAGTGGCATGAAGGAAAGGGACTTCGGATAGGGCAGGAGGAGGAATTCTTCGGTGCTATGTGTTTCAATGACTTCTGTGAGAAGAAGGGGAAGTACCCTGATGATATATTGATCATGGACTTTAACGATACCTTCGTGTCCTATGGCTACGACGCAGAATGGCTGGCTGGGAAATTCCGCATCCCCTTGTGGGACAGATACCTTGGTGATGGTGAATCAAGGCGTATGGTGATGATGTCGGAAAAGGATGTAAACCGTATCATGCGGAGATGTCCCATGGTGATGCTTGACAGTTCCAAGATGCGAGACTCAGAAGACAGGATGGCTCTCAGACCAAATGTCATGAATGGAGGCCTGCTCGATGAGACGAAATACAAGAAGGCATCCGTAACCAAGAGAAAGGACGGGAAGTATGTCATCAAGGCTACACTGAATGGTAAGGAACTGCCGCCGACAGTCCTGAAGAAGAATCTTGCTGACTTATATGTTTCCTATGAGAAAGACGGATTGAAGGATCTTGTCATGAAACAGCTTCTCTTGTATGTCTATACGTGGAGGAAGAAGCGTAAAAAGAAGAAATGAACTGGTATTTGATGTTTAAATAGGGTTATCCGATGTCTCTTTTTAGAACAACTCGTTTGTTCCAGCAACACGGGATAACTGACTGCGGCCCATGTTGCCTGTGTTCGCTCGCCGGCCATTACGGCAAGCGGGTGGGCATAGGCTATGCCCGCAGGATATCCGCTACGGGACGCGAGGGGACGACTGTCCTGGGGATGTCGGAAGGTGCCAAGAGAGTTGGCATCAGACTGGATGCTGTCAGGACAGACCTGTCGGAATGGGACAACATACAATGGCAGGAACTTCCTGTTCCCGCTATCGTCCACCTCTCAAAGAGCAACGGACTACAGCACTTTGTCGTAGCTTATGGGACATCTGCAGACGGCATCAGCTACATGGATCCTGCTGACGGCCTGATGCATGAATGCAGTTTTGACTCCTTTGCCGGCGAATGCAGCGGCGTGTTCCTGCTGGCAAGCAAGGCTCCTGATTTCTCTACTGTACCTGCAGGGACAGGGAACACCCGTTTCTTTATGTCTCTGATAGCAGACTATAAGAGATATGTTCTTGTCAGTTTTGTCTGCTCCTTACTGGTGATGACCCTGTCTTTCTCTCAGGCTCTTTTGTCCGGATGGGTGACAGACCGTTTAGCTGGACAGGGGAACATGGAGATCAAGTACATTTCCCTTGTATTCCTCGGCATCATCACTGTTCTCTTTGGTTTCAATGCCTTTTCCATCGGGTATCATGCCATGGTCAGCAAGCAGATAGACAACTCTCTCGTGGGAAGGCTGTGTGGCCATCTTTTCAGACTGCCAGCCTCCTTTTTCGACTCTATAAGTGTCGGTGAGGTCGTTTCAAGGTTTCTGGATGTGTCCCGTATCAAAGGCTATGTGACGGAAGGACTGTCAGGCATGGCTCTCGGTGTCTTTACCGTCATTGGTACGGTCATAGTCCTCTTCTCCATGTCCATGCCGTTGGGCTTGTGTGCCATCGGCCTTATCCCTGCCTATACACTGGTATGCTGGCACGTCAACCGCTACCTGAAGCGGAACCGCACTCAGATGATGGAGGCTCAGGCCCTGATGACCTCTGGCATTACGGAGCATGTCACCATGGCGATGAAGACACGGCAGCTGTGCTGGCAGGATGGGGTTTCAGAGAAGTTGCAAAAGGCTTATGAACGATTCACCTCTGTCAGCTATGGCGGTATGGTGAGGATGCGTTACGCCAGGCTTCTAATTCAGAGCGTATGCAGTATTGCAACGATCTTTATCATTGTGGTCAGTTCCTTCTATATCAGTTTAGGTGTCATGTCCCTCGGTAAGATGGTCGTGGCCATGACGGTTTTCACGCTATATGTCAGCAGCGTCGTCAGCGTGATCGGGTTTGTCATCTCATGGCCTGAAATCAGGAGTGCAGCAGACAGACTCTCAGATATAATGTCTGTGGAGCAAGAACGGCAGGGAGGCGTAGAGCTTGTGGCTGGGAAGTCCTTTCCTGTTGAGTTCCGTGATGTGTGCTTTGCCTATGGCTATGGCATGAAGGTGCTCGACGGTTTCAGCTTTAAGGCTTACCCCGGCAAGATAACCTTGATCAGGGGAAGAAACGGCATCGGCAAGAGCACGACGGCCAGACTGATCCTGAACATGTATGAGGCTGACTCAGGGGAAATCCTTTTAGGTGGTATTCCTGTTGGTGACATCAGCATCACATCCCTCAGAAAGACCGTCGGCTACTGTGAGCAGCCCGCCGCCTTGTATAACGCAACCATCCGCGAGAATATCCTCTGCGGACAGCAGTGGACGGACGAGGAGGTTGAAAAGGTTCTCAGGAGAACGGGATTTGACTTATCCCGCTACAGTCTTGACATGATGGTGGGTGAGGGTGGCAAGAGCCTGAGCGGTGGCGAGAGCCAGCGTGTCAGCATCGCCCGTATGCTCATACGCAAGCCGCAAATTCTGGTGCTTGACGAGCCGACGGCCTTTGCAGATGCGGAAGGCACGGCGTGTATCATGAACATTCTCAGGGAGGAAAGGGACTCTGGACGTACGGTCATTGTCATATCGCATGATGACCGTCTCGATGCTATAGCAGACCATATCTTCAATCTCAAATAATCAACGTAATGCTTTTAACAAACAATTAAGATGATGAACAATGTGTTTATTGCTCTTGGCCAGAATGAGCAGCGCCAGATAACTGGCGGAAGCTGGCTCCCTCGTTTCATAAAGGATCTTATCAAGAAACTGTTCAAGCCGACAGACGGCCCGAACCCTGATCCTTTTGAGGGATTCTGAACATACAGGACTCCGGTCCTGATCCTCTTGGCTCCGTCATCATGGACGGAGAAACTATGTTTTTTATTTAATTACAATTATTCTAAAAGTTTTCAATCATGAACAAGAAATTCATTGCTCTTACGCAGAGCGAGCAGCGTCAGATTGTTGGTGGTAGTTGGTTTACCAGAGCCATTGCATGGTGTAAGGAACACATCTTTGGATGGAGCGACACTATCCACACGCTTCCAGGTGAGCCATCTTGCGGTGGCGTAGGAGTGTCATTTTCTATTTAACCATAGAAAATCGTAAAAAGAGGAGGTCTTGTCAGTGGCAGGACCTCCTAAATTATTGCTTGACAGTTCGAGACTAATAAATAAGGATTCTGTTCTTCCTGTAGTCAAGGACGTAGGTATGGCCGCGGAAAAGGATGTTACCGACGCAGTTGTAGTTAAGCATCGGAACATACTTTACGGTTTCCGTGAGCTCCCATTTGGTATAGGGTACTTTGACCTTGGCATTCGGCAGCCTGTACTGGTGGCGGGCGTTATAGTGGAAATAGCCTCCATCGCTACCCTCGAACACTTCGGGAATCCACGGCTGGCCCGCTATCTTCTTGGTGATGGCGATGCCGTTGGCTCCTGTATGGAACAGACAGTCGAACGACTTGCCCTGCACCTTCAGCGGGATATATATGAAGTATGACTGTCCGGCCTTCTTGTTGCCGCGTAGACACTCGATAGTGGCAATATGTCCCTTGGCAGGCTGTTCGATTCTTGTTATCAGCGAGTCCTGCATGTCGATGAGCCAGGTCTGGCCGTCAAGGATGGATGCGCCTATGGCCACGTCATACTCCTTCTTGTCGATGAGGGGCGCGATGATAGCCGTGACTCCCCGGTATGCCCTGCCGTCGAAGCTTAGGCTGTCGATGGTGGTCTTGGTGACATCGATGACTTTCCCGAACTCGCCTCCGACATAGTCTTTCTTGACCTTTCCCTTGCCTTTGAGGGTGGAATGGTAGAATGCAGAGTCGATGACGCAGCTTTTAACGGCTGTGCTGATCATCGCCTTGGCAGGATGGGCATTACCGTCCTCACCGTAAAGCATGATTTGTGTAAACATCAGCCCTTCGGGGGTAATACTCAGTTTCTGCTGTGCCGTGACTGCAAGACTGGTCAGGCAAAGTGCGATGGATATGATTGCTTTTCTCTTATTCATTGTGGTCTTGTATTAATGGCCGTTCAGCATGCGGCTCAGCTCCATGAATCCCTGCCTGACAAACGGGCCGATGGGGATATGTAGCTTGGTGCCGTCGTTGAATCGGTAATAGGGTGTGACGATGGGATCAAAGTGCCTTTGGTGGGTAAAGGCATTATACTGGTAGGAAGATCCGATTTCCGCTCCCCAGTGTTCACTGAACCGGATATCGGCATAGCCACCGATGGCATAGCCGCCAGCCATGCCTGGGTAATAGCTGCCGAAGGTGTGGAGGGTGACGTTGTCGCTGAGACGCCATGTGGCAAGGCCTCCTACGCCGTACATGGTATGGACACCTCCCATGAAAGGAGTCCACTGCTTGTAGGCCAGTGCTGATGCCGTCAAACGTACTCTCCCGATGTCCTGAGTCAGCGACAATGTGCCCATAGACGCAGACATCAGGCCTGGTATGGCAGCGTTACTCCCGCTGACGTTTAGGCAGCCTCCTTCCCAAAGTTTGAAACTGGGCATTTCAAGTTTGGGGGTATCTGCCTTGAAGTCCCTTTTCTTCTGTTGCAAGGCAGGCTGTAGGCTGTTGATAAGGTCTATGTGCCTGAGATTGCTTGTGGTGATATGAGACTGAAAAGGTGTTTCCGTGATACTGACTACAGGAGGAATGACCGTATCGCGTTCCAATGCGATGCGATCTTTCTCTTCTGTCTGTGCCATGACTGTCATGGAACATGCACACATGGCCAGCATCATTCCGATTCTAATCGTTCTGTTTGTCATTATCACTTTTTCTGAAGCAAAGTTGATCATTCTATGTCCAATACTGTTCCCTGTGAGTTTTTTAACTCTGGAATTAACTATTTCAATCTGTTTCAACCTCCTGGCACCCCTGAAAGCCGTATTCCCGTTATGCCGTCCTTTTTACAAAGCATGGGATAAGGTAATACCGCTTTCACCTTCCGTCGGGGACTCCTGAAGGGAGGGAGAGCGGTTGTGACATTGCCGACGGGCTTCGTTCTTGTCGCCATGCTGCCATTTCGCTCAGACGGCATCATACCTCATGCCGTCACTGCTTCACTTGCAGGATGGCCTGACATGCCCGAGGCCTGTCGGCAGAGTCACCGTTTCTTTCTGTATCTGCCATTCCCTGAAGTTCTGGTACCATATCTGGCTTTTGGCTTGGGATAGCTGCCTGTGACTGTGACGGTGATGGAGGGGATGAAGTTATCCCTAACATTATCAGTAATATCTCTGAGCTGATGCTTCAGCTCCTCCATGAACAGGGCGGGATCGTAGTGACCATCCTCTATCTCACGGAGCTTCTTTTCCCAGATGCCTGTCAGCTCTGGGCTCTTCAGCAGGTCTGTCTTGATTATGTCAATCAAGGACATCCCCATGTCCGTTGGTAGCAGCTGCTTCTGCTGCCGACGGACATAGCCGCGCTTGATGATGGTCTCTATAATCCCAGCCCTTGACGAGGGCCTGCCGATGCCGTTCTGCTTCAGGGCTGCACGCAGCTCTTCATCTACCACGAACTTTCCTGCCGTTTCCATGGCTCTGAGGAGCGTGGCTTCCGTATAGGGTACGGGTGGCATTGTCCATTTCTCCTGTAGAGAGGGATGATGCTCTCCTCGCTCTCCACGGGTGAAATGGGGGAGGACGTTGTCCTTTTCATCCTTTTCCTCTTCATCGGCTGCCATTCCACGATAGACAACGCGCCATCCTGCATCTGTTATTTCCTTACCCGTTATCTTGAACTTGACGCTTCCACTATGTGCGGAAATGACGGTTGACAGGAAGGCGCAGTCCTCGCAGAAGGCGCTGATGAAGCGCTTGGCGATGAGGTCGAAGACACGGCCTTCCTTCTCAGTCAGGCCGTGAGGTTCCTTTCCTGTGGGTATGATGGCATGGTGGTCTGTGACCTTCGTGCTGTCGAAGACTTTCTTGCTCTTTCTGATTGGACGGCTTATCATGCTGGTAAGTTCGCCGTATGTCCCGGATATGCCTTTGAGGATGTCGGGACATTTGGGATAGATATCGTCACTGAGGTATCTGGTGTCAACTCGCGGATAGGTGGTGACCTTCTTCTCATAGAGACTCTGTACAGTGTCGAGCGTCGTTTCCGCTGAATAGCCGAAGCGACGGTTGCACTCGACCTGTAGAGAGGTGAGGTCATACTGTTGGGGAATGGATTCCTTACCGGCCTTCGTTTCCGTGCTGTCGATACAGAATTCCTTTCCCAAGATGTCCTGCAGAGCCAGCTCTGCCTTGGCTATGTCGGTGTAGTTACCCTCTTCTGATAAAAAGGTTATGCCTTTATATATGGTTGTGAGTTGCCAGTATGGTTCTGGTTTGAAGTGGTCAATCTCTTTCTTCCTGTTGACGAGCATTGCCAGTGTAGGAGTTTGGACACGTCCGATGGAAAGAACTTTGTCATTGCCATAAAGTAGGGAATAAAGACGTGTGAGGTTCAGACCGAGGAGCCAGTCGCCTGTTGCCCTGGCCAGGCCTGCATAGTAGAGGTTATCGTACTGTCGCTGGTCTTTCAGATGCCTGAAACCGTCACGGATGGACTCTTCCGTGAGGGAGGAAATCCACAGTCGCTTGACGGGACAGCGGACTTCGGCCAGCTGCATGACCCAACGCTGGATGAGTTCTCCTTCCTGTCCGGCATCACCGCAGTTGACGATGGTGTCTGCCTTGGCAAAGATCTTCTTGATGACTCCAAACTGTTTCTTGATGCCTGATTCCGGGATGAGATTAATCCCGAAGCGCTCTGGAATCATCGGAAGGGATGTCAGTGACCACTTTTTCCAGTCACCATTATACTCTTCGGGGTTCTTCAGGCAGCACAGGTGCCCGAACGTCCATGTCACCTGATAGCCGTTGCCCTCATAGTAGCCATCCTTGCGGCTATTGGCTCCCAGAACTTTGGCGATGTCACCCGCCACACTGGGCTTTTCTGCTATACATACTGTCATACTGCCTTGGTTTTTACTTTTCTGTTTTTACCTTGTGTCTGGGCTATTTCGGTAGCCTTTACCTTGTCTATGATAACCCTTTTGCCGAACTTGATGATGGCAGAGTCATAATCGCCCGTACTTCTGTAGTTATAGGCTGTCTTGACGCTGCAATGCAGAACTTCTGCGAGCCCGACCATCCCGAAGGTGTACCTCTCAGGATTATTGAGGATGTTCTGTGTGATCTCGCTATTCATACCAGAAATCTTCATAGGAAGGGGATTTGTCTTTATCCTGACTTCTTCGGAAATGATTTGCCTGAAGAAGGGGAGGACATCCTTCAAAGTGAGTTCCTGCAGAGGACGGCTTTCAATGTCTATTACCTGATGATCCATATGACTTTCTTTGCTGAACCTGGTAGGTGGTTCATGTTTAACATCGATTCTCAGACATCTTGTTTAAGAAGTCTGGTGCATAACGAATTCAAAGTAAAGGACAAATTAAGGGCTTTCGCTATAGCCGTGCAAAGTTAAGGCTTTATCAGGGATGTTACATCCTAAATTGGAAAAAACATGTAATATCGAGTAAAATAAGCGGTTTTGACTTCCTGCTGTCCTGTTTTGAATGTTACTTGTCCGTATGGTGAAATCAGTCATCTGATATTTTCTCTTGTCTCGTTGTTGGTGTTCTTAGGCACAATAATCTCAGCGGGCAGCTTTCATATAGGCTTCCTGCCGACAGGGTACTGGCCAACATTTTACGTCGCGAAGTTAAGGCGAACGGTCAATGCGACAAGTACCGCTTCGACTATTTCGGGATATTAAACTGGCAGCCTTCCACAGTTTTCATTTGAAAACGGGGTATTCCAGATGAATATGCCGAAATTCCTTGTCTTCATTCCCCTGAAGGTTCGCCTTTTTGTTGCGATGTAAAAGTTTATACCCTACGGCATACAGCCAATAAAAAAAACTGCCCATGAGGGTTCAAAAACGTAAAAGTTTACCCCTTGGCTCCAGTCAATAAAAACTTCAAAACATCGACAATATGCTGAAATACGCTCTATATAGTTACCTTCCGCAGCGATACTTAAAGCGGGCAAGCTTCGAGCAGATAGACCTCGACAGACGTATTCTTGACTTCAAGAGCGGCAGAGGTTATGCTATCCGTTGGGCTGCAAGGGAAATGGCAAGGTCACTCTCTCTGATGGACTTGTCAGATACCATTATCGTATGCATACCGGCAAGCTGCAAGCGGACGAACGACATTCGTTTCAAAAGCTTTTCCGAGGAACTTTCGGAGCGTCTTGGTGCAGTGAACGGATTCGACCATATCATCGTCAGTGGCCATCGTCAGAAAGCTCATATCAGCCACGTGCACGAACTCGCAGACGGAGCAAACGAATGCTACCACATCGACGAGGATTTCTTCCGTGGAAAGAACGTTTTGGTAGTCGATGACATCACCACAACAGGAAAGACCGCCAATGCTTTTATAGAGCGCATGGAGTCCATTGGTGCCCATGTTCGCATGGCCATGTTCCTCGCTAAAACACGATATTTCAAACATAAAAAATAGTCAATTATGAACGCAACAACAGTTAAACTTAGTGTTAGACAGTGGGCATCGGAAGACCGCCCAAGTAACAAACTTCAGAACCTCGGAACCGCTGCTTTGTCGGATTCTGAACTGCTGGCCATCCTCGTGGGAAGCGGCACTCCGCAGCACAACGCAGTGGAGATTGGGCAGCAGATTATGAGCCGTTTTGATCATAGTCTGAGCAAACTGGCCAAGGCCGATTTCCGTGACATCAAGGACATCGAGGGCGTGGGGACTTATACCGCTTGCAAGATTCTTGCAGCCATCGAACTGGGTAAGCGCAGGCAGTTGGCTTTGGCTTCTATGGCTCCAGACCTCAGCACCGCAACGGCCATCTATAACTACATGAATCCTAAGATGCAGGACTTGCAGGTAGAGGAAGGCCATGTGATTCTTCTCAATCAGAACTATAAGCTGATAAAGTCTGTACGCATCAGCCAGGGTGGTATTACTGAAACTTCTGTTGACATCCGTATCATTATGAAAGAGGCCGTTTTGAACAATGCTACCATCATCGTTTTCTGCCATAATCATCCAAGTGGGAACATTTGCCCGAGTAGGGTAGATGATGAGCTCACAAGATCGATCAAGCGCGCTTGCGACCTGATGAGAATACATTTTGCCGACCATGTTGTGATAGGGGATTGTTCATATTATTCCTATAGGGAGCAGGGGAAATTGTGAGGCCTGAATGCTTCACTGTTTTGCGCTCTTGCGGAGGGTAACAATCCTCCGCAAGAGTTTTTCGCTTGTATCATCAGCCTAATTCCATCCTAATACGTCCTAACTTCATCCTAATTCGTGATTCCACCACCAGCGCACCACAGCACCACCACAATTTCACCATCAGCACCACCCGTTTTTCGGGCTTCAGCGTTTTCAGTTTACCACAAATGCACCACATCAGCACCACACTTATTGAAAGTTTTTGTAAGTTTTTGAAACTTTTTGCACCATTTTGGACCTTTTTGTACCATGTAACATGAGGATAACTTCATCCTAACACCTCATAATACGGAATCATACCAATTCGTACCAATTCGTACCTCGATTCATACCCCGAATCATAACAAATCATAACTTCAGATTTTGTCGGATTCCATTACCTCCATTCCGTACTCATGCCACCATCGGGCTGAGTCGCTCAGGGCGTAAACGATACACTTGATGTTGTCGGGATAGCGGAAAGGCAGCTCATCCCTGTTGACTCCCGCAAAGGCACTGATGAAAGTCAGGTCGCCACGGACGAACTCGTGCAGTTCCTGCTGGCCGATGAACCAGCTGAGGATGCTGTCGAAATGGGCTTCGTCCCTGGCCTGCTGGATGTGTACCGTCACGTGGGGCTTGGCCTGCTGATGGAGGAGCCAATAGTCACCATGTCCCTCGACATGACACAGCTCGGCACGGAAGGCCTCGCGTTCCACATGTTGAAATTCAACACCTTGCTCCTGCAGACGCGGGAACATCACATAGTCACAGTTCTCAATCTTCTTGATTTCCATAATCGTTAATCTTTAGTGAATTAAACTTTCTCACTCGCATCGTTTTACCACCGCTGCCAACGATTCTGCTTAGGCCGGTTGGTGGGCTAAATCGCCACTCTTGATGCAATTCTGGTGCAAAGATAATAATATATTTGGAATTTCAGGCCTTAATAGCGGATTATTTGCTCTACATTATTAATTATTGTTGGAAAAATGGAGTTTTGAAGTGAATATTGGAGAAAAATGTGTATATTTGTACACGGAATTCAGAATAGTCAGTTTATTTTTAAAGCAGATATGGATTTACTTTCCGCCGTTGTTATTCTTTTGATTGTGTCAGCAGTGACTGGGACAAGAAAATGGGTTCTTCGCATGTGGCATCGCAAGAAGTTTTGCGAGTCCAATCGCGCATTATGCAGGGCACTTGTAACCGCAGGTTTCCCTGATTTTAAAAAATACTTGTATTTTAAGGAAGATGCTTCATCCTATGATGAACACAGGTTCGAAGACGGTTACATAAATTTTTATAAAAGCGAAATGTCTAAGCAGGATATAGAAAAAATCTTGAACGTTGTAGAGGAATATTATTTCTGTTCTACCGATGAAAATATAAAAACAGGCATAACACGCATATTTTTGAGAGGTAAAAAATGGAGGCCATGAAGAAAATATTGTTACTCGAATTCGATGGGGTGATGACATCCGACAGATACCTGGCATGACCAACGATTACGACGATATTATCAATCTGCCACATTACGAGCCAAAGCATCATCCGAGGATGTCGATGTGGAACCGTGCAGCTCAGTTTGCGCCTTTTGCCGCATTGACAGGCTATGATGCTGCCATTCAGGAATCAAACCGTGTGACGGATGACTGGATAGACTTGGGAGAATCTGGTAATGACGAGTTGAATCGTAAGATGGAACTGATATTATCCAAGCTCTCTGAACAGCCACATGTAACAATAGAGTATTTTGTGCCTGACGAACATAAGGAAGGTGGCTCGTATCAGTCTTACACAGGTAACATCAAACGAATCGATGAGTATGAGCAGACAATGATGATGACTGACGGGAAAAAGATCATTCTCAGGATGATTACAAATATAACAATTATAGAAAATGAATCAAACAAATAACATAGCAGCATCTGAAAGGCTGGAGCATGCCATCATGTATCTTGTTGACCTTCTGAGGGCTTATGGCAAAAGGGCTATAATCGTCAACATCAACCAGCAAGGCGAGGAGGTTAATATCGTGGCCAAGGATTTTGTGAAAAGGCAATTGGCAACAGCTGGCATCAAGTTCCCATACAGAGAGGCCAATAAGCCAAACGTCCGTATAATTAACAAACATGTTGATGCAGACATGCTTAGCGTTATCTTCCATGAGGCACTTTTTGAATTGGAAGATGCTTATGTGAAGGTCTATTGTGAAGGGAATCCCAAGGCCGAGAAATATATTGATTCTATTTATTCCTGGATTGAACGGAAAGAGGTTTGGATAAAATGCACCTTCCCGCCATATACTGATGCACAGTTGGCTCCATTTCTTGACACCAGACCTGTTGAAAAGGACATTGACCCGGAATCTGTCAAAGATGCGAAGGAGAAACTGGCAGAACTGGGCTTTGATAAGATAAGTATTTATGAGGATGTTCACAGGTTGTTGTGGGAACTGGCCATGCGCAGGGAACCGGTCACCAAGTCGCTGAAGGAAGCGGTGGAAACACTTATTACTGATGAAAGAGTATTGGCATGGTTCCAAGAGACAGCCCACTCATACAACTGCTATGTTCACGTCCGTCACACTGATGAAATTTTTAGGAAGGAGGAGAGTGTCATCAAGAAACTGAAGGGTGAACTGACTACTGCTCAGACTAATTTCAAGGTTCTGCAGGGTAATTCCAAACAGGAAAAGCTTCAGGCTGAGAGCATGAGCAGGAAACTGGCCAAGAAGCTGATGAACCAGTTGAAGACTCATAACACAAGATTCCAGAACTCTTATGACTTCACGCGAGAGGAGGACATCACAGAGTTCCTTTCATGGTACAAAATCGTCAAACGCCCAGTCAATAAGAAAACAATCAAGGACATCTGTAAACGACGCTGTCCAGATCCAGAGTCTCAGGAAGTGTTCATAAGAATGGTTGAGGAACATAATGCTCAGTTCGTTTCAAACGCTTCTGATGATGAAGATGATGAATAAAAATACTGCCAATCACTACATAAACAAATGATTAAGGATTACAAGATAGTTACGCTCTGCGGAAGCACCCGCTTCAAAGAGCAGTTTTTAGAAACCCAGAAACGGCTGACGCTTGAAGGCTGCATAGTAATAAGCGTAGGGTTGTTCGGTCATTCAGGTGATGATGAGGTTTGGAAGCCTGGCACGAAAGAGATGCTTGATGATATGCATCTTCGCAAGATTGATCTGGCTGATGAGATTTTCGTTATCAATGTAGATGGTTATATTGGTGAAAGTACCAGACGTGAGATTACCTATGCTGAGAAAATAGGAAAGAAAGTAAATTATCTGGAGCCATGACTTTACGTGAACTCATTCTATCTGTAGATTCTGAGCAATACAGCGATTCTTTGCTATTTCAGAAGCTCCGTGAGACGAAACCTGAATATGGTTCAAACAGATATATTCAGATTAAGTTGATTGATGGGAATATTGCCGTAACTAATGCCCATCTCGGTTCGTTGGGAGATATTCTATCTTATTCTATCGATGTTGAACCCGGTTTAAACATATCGAAAGTACAACTATTAGATGCTATCCTTCATGAACTATCCACCAATGGGGTCAGTGAATCAGAAGAATCTGATTTCTGGAGTGACTTTGATAATCTGCATAAAGCAAAGATTATAAGATAGTCGTTAGTTGCTTTTATCCTCTAAAATTCAATCTCGAATTACTATAGAGCAAAAAAATGGGTCGCCGCTGCGACCCTATTAACCTTAAATCTAATACTATGAAAAACACGTTGCAAATATACAACTATTTCGTGAAGAAACAAGGATTTTAACATAAATTACAATGATTTTCAACAAGAAATAGTATTTCTCTAACAAATATTGCGTAATTTTGCAGCAGAATTAATACGAGGGGATGCTTCATTTCGTAAGAATGAGGGTGTAATTGGCGCCAGAAATGGTCTACTAAAATTGGGACATCCCCTTACATCATAAGGCTTGAATATGCAAGGCATATTTGAGCCTTGTTTTAACTATAGTCCGATTTATCTAACCCAAGATCGTTTCATAATAATAACAAAATCATCAACTACTTCAATTTTGTTTTTATATTCGTGTAAAACAGTCATTAATGGTTGTTCATATTCCTTGTTGATTATTATTCTCAACTCAGTAGGACAACCTTCAAAAACATTTCTTCCAATATATTCTAGTCCATCTGGCATAACAATAGTATGAAGGGAACTACAATATGCAAATGCAAGAGATTCAATTTCTTTAACCGTGTTGGGTATTATGACCGTTTGAAGTGAAGAACAGCCAGCAAAACATCGCCATCCAATATCAATAAGACCATCTGGAAGGTTTATTTCTATTAAGTCTGTACATCTGGCAAATGAACCGCAACCGATATGTTTTACTGATCGTGGAAGATAAAAATGTTGGATTTTGTTGAAATCACTTAATGCTCCGTCTGCTATTATTTCATAATTATAGTCAAAAGCGTATTCTGTTTCATAATTATTTCTTCTGTTGTGGTAGCATAGTTTTCGAGGTGAATGAATCTTCCAAAAACCACGCTTGTTTATCTCAGTGGCACGGATTATTGCTTCGTCTTCTTGTTTGGTTAGGCGAGTATATTCCATAGCTTTGCTCCGATAATTCCCTATTCCATATTTACTTCCGACATTAGCTTCTACATAATTTAATACCTTATTCAGCATATCATTGATCTTTTCTTCGCTATCATCTAATTCCAAGGAACTAATATAAATCCAATCAAAATCGGCTCGGTGTTTTGGACTATAAATAGTTCTAGAGTATGGAATCCAAGATGATCCATGATCTTTTGCCACAACCTGTAATGAAGAAAAAATGTCTCTTGCATATCTTGAAAAGATAATAGTTGTATCATATAATAATTCTTTATTATCTTCTGCTATTTCTTCGCCTATATGCTCTGAAAGATCATGGAATGTTGAGATAATGCTATGATACCTTGATAAAGATATATAATCTTCATCTTCGATGTTTAGCATCGCATGGTCATTGGAAAAACCATAGCCTTCCATGGAGGCTTTTACAACTATCCTGATCTTGCTATTATCCAACACATCAATGTTTTGTATAATACCTTCTTTTTCTAAATATCCAAGACCTCTGGGCGACATACGCTAAATTCTATTAAATCAATTTGCAAATATAATCAAAATAGCGAAATTATTACTAAATTTGTACCGAGAATTATAAAAGTTTATAGATTATGGCGACGAATTGTGAAAAATGTAAGTTAAGGGTGCACTATGACTAGAAGCCCATTTCTTTTAAGTATATTATGACGCTGGCTTATTAATTTACGCCCAAGCTAGAAAGGTTATTTCGATAATTTGAAAGAAGAAAAAGCCGAATTAAGAGAAAGGTATAGTTATACCAAGTATTAAGATGTGGCTCAACAAATAATTAACAAAATAGAATAATATATGCCTTCATTTCTTCCATCGGGTTCTTTTAAAATTGTTACTAGCTTTGTTCTAAAGAATTTAGGTAGAATAAAAAGGAAACCTGTATATTGGTTTCTATCATTAGCTGGGTCTATATTCTGTACAATATGTTTGATAAATTGGACAACCGTTCCCACATATACACATGTGTTTGCTGTTGAACATCCTTTTTCAACTGATACAACAAACATGCATTTTGTAAAAACAGACATTAGATTACTGATTAATGATGCCTTAACACTTCAAAAAAGAAATGGAAATCCTTATCAATATAAAGATAGGTTTGCAGTGATTTATGATAATAAAACCAAAAATGAAAAAACATCTATCCCTGCTTATCCGACTATTGATAAAGTAAATGCATATACGAACTGGAATCTTTTCGGAAAAGATCAAGATACAATTAGTAGTAAAATGAATGTCGCCTCCTATGTTCATATGTTTTGCAGTGATGTAGATGATATACTAAAATATAAACTCTACAACGAAAAGACGAAAACTATACATAGGGACAAATGGGGTAATATTCATCCATATTATTCTTGGCAACTCTTCAATGAAGCGTCAATAATGGATTTGCCATTTTTTTTAAACTTGAAAGACCATATTAAATATTGTCCTTTTTTTAGGAGTATTCAAACTTTGGCAATTGTCAAATTGAATGATGTCGATGACGAACCAATTGATGAAAGGTATATCTTAGATCAGACAAGAGAGCTGTCAAATTGGGAAAAACTAAAGGCTCTGTTAACTCGTAATCACGATATTTCCAAAGCAAGATATTTAGTTTATTATCGAACGGTAGGAATTGACTCTACAGAGATAAAAATCATTTTTAGCGAGAATGTAGAGTTTTCATCATTTAGTGGTGGTGGTAATCCTTCAGTAGAACGCGATCGGGTGATTATGAAATTTGCAGGAGATCAAAAAACGGAAACCATATTTACAAATCAATTTCATGTTCGTTTTTTAGAATCACAGAATGCACAAGATTTGAGGGTGTTGTTTCTCTCTACATTGTTGGCGTTTCTCCTTGCTTGCTGGTTAAAACTATCAGTTGATTATCTTTTAACGTGGTATTCGAAAGCTCTCAAATTAATAAGAAACAGATCCCATGAATAAGAAAGTATATCATAGTATCAAATATGTTGCTATAATTTCTTTTATTGTTTATGCAATTCTGAAATGTTGCAACGTTTTATATAGATGGAATAGTGTCCCTTTATATAGACATCTGATTTATTTGTATCATCCAATGTCAAAGGATAATTCTTCCTCACATTTTACTGTTGCCAATGTCCAACTATTAGCAGATAATCTTCCATGTGTCAATCAGCTTGATTCTATTATTGTTCCCATCAAAGGAGATAAATATGAATTTGAAATATATAATAGGAACAAAGCGAAGAATATAGTGTTACCTTTTTATGACACTTGTTCGGATTCTTTTTTTGATTATTTTGATTATCGAACAAATTTATCTCTAAAAAATAAAGTCTTAAAGAACGACTATATCAGTGAAGTTAATAATGTATTTGTAATATTACATTATTTGTCAGATACAACAGGCATAAAGATCAAACCTGATGCTATTAAATTAAACCAAAAAGAGGGCCATTCTGTGTTGGTTAGGAAAAAGGATTATGTTAACAATTCCACTTGGCAATTGGAAACTGCGATTCAGACGTTACATCAATCTTGTTCAAAAATGGAGAAAAATGAACGAATTGATGAGAAATTATTCGACTATAAAATAGATAGTATGTTATTAGACTCCTATTATTTGTTCACAGACAAATCCTTAAATACAGTTAATATATATATCCCTGATAAATCAGTTTCAAAAATTCAAAATTTATGGAATCTTTTAACATCTCAATTCGATATAACAAAAGCGCAATATAACTATATCATTCTATCTGAGGCAATAGATTCAGTTAATGTCAATCTTTATTTTAATGATATCGTGAAATTTTATCCGCTCTCTTTATCAGAAGAATCTGGAATTAAATACGAAAAAGGAAGTAATTATATAAAACTACATGATATCAAAAGTACACATAGTAATAATCATGGAACATATCGACTATTTAGAATGTCAAAAGATGATAATAAAGCTTATAGCGCAGAAGGTATATATAACAATGCACGATATAATAAATTCTCCTTTTTCGCTCAAAGAGTAGGAACGGAGAAATTGCAATGGATAAGAATATTTTTTGCTTCTACTGTATTAGCATATCTAGTTTCGATTCTATTTATGTATATGAATAAATTCCTACGTGTATTTAAAAAAAATAAAACGAGATGAAAGGTAGATATTTTCAAATACGAAATGTAAGAATTGCCAGAATAGTTTCGATTTTGGCACTTTTATTTGTTTTTGTTATCATCCTTCAGAAACAAAGTTCTATACCCATAGTAGATCAGACAATTGACTATAAAACAGATACAGTGATAAACATTGATATCTATGATCCATATGGAAAAGACATATATCTCAAAATGTATGATATTACTAAAACAAAATATCAATACCATATAAAAGACATACATAAATTTGGCCCCATAGTCGTTTTTAATCACACTCTAGAAAATATTGATTTCTCTCCTGTATCAAACGTTGAATTTGCTGATGCGGGGACTCATGACATATCTGTATTACCCAAAGAGAAAGACATTAGCTTTTATACAAGACAAATATTGGCAGAAAATATCCAAACTACAAGATTGTTTTTCCTAACAGAATTAATCATCTTCTTTCTAACGTTGTTAGGAAATCAAATAATAAAAGTCGTATTATTGATAAGTAGAAAAGAAACAGACAAAAGACTTTTAAGTAACAATCCTACTTGGATGAAAAGATGCTCGATCTTATATTTGGTTGGAATTTTCTTATTTACGTTTATTTTGTACAAGATTAATACGATGCCAATAATCAATATTGAAGAAAAAACCTCAATACAAGATTCTGGTACAATTTTAGATCTACACGATATTTCAAATACTTGTTATAGAATAAAAAGATCAAATAAAGAACCCCAGGATAGTGAATATACAATTAATTATTCCCAAATTGTAGCTTTCACTTTTTTATCCGGTGAACCCTCTTCTGTTGGGCCAACTCAAATAACATACAAAAGAGATCGATTAACTAATGAGGATTTTATTTTCTATACAGAAAACTTGGAATCTCAGAATATTCAAGAAGTAAGGATTTTCTTTATAACGACTCTCCTTTTAGGCTTTATTGGAAGATTGTTGTTTTATTTAAGGAAACTAATCAAATATAAATGGAAAAACATATGACGTTATTGCTGTTTTCTCCTTAAAAATGTTTGTTTTTTGCTGACTTTTTTGTAATTTTGCACCCGATTACAACATTTATATTCTGGGGGTGACTGGATTTGACGGCAAGTCGAGATGGTACGTAAGCATGCGGAGTGAAGACTGTGTTCTCCATAATCAAGTCGGTCGAAAAATTAATTGGCAACAATGAGTATGCTCTCGCTGCCTAATCGAAGTACAGTAGATTGAGGCTCAATTCCGTCACAAGGTGACAGAACGAGACGTCGCTCCGAGGATGTAGTTCCGAATCCAAAGGTTAAGCGGCGCAGGTTAAATCGGGAATAGTCTTATCAGGCCTCGATGATGGGATGAAGTTTTAGAGGATAAGGGTGCGATTGGTGGTCTGGGTCTTGTTGCATCACGAAAATGAAGTCCAGAATAAGCATGTAGAAAGCGTATGGTTTCCTTGTGCGGACGAGAGTTCGATTCTCTCCACTTCCACAGAAAACAAAATAGAAGGCTCATTGGCCTTCTATTTTGATTTTACAGGAAACCATTGAATTTCTTCATCTGTTCTGCTTTCATTTCATCTGCTACATCAATATAGGGACTCATTGCCTTATATCCACTGTGGCCAGTCCATTTCATCACTACTTGTGGTGGGATACCCATTCCCAATGCATTACAGATAAACGTTCTTCTGCCAGTATGGGTGCCGACAAGCTTGTGTTTTGGAAGCACGATATCGATACGCTCATTTCCCTTATAGTAGGTCTGTCTGACAGGTTCATCGATCTTCGCTTCTTCGCATAACTCATGAACATATTCGTTCATCCTCTGATTACTTATGACGGGAAGCGCTTTCCCTTTGGGGAAATCGAACATCTTGTATTTGTCAAGAATCGCTTTGGTGTGCTTGTTTAACTCGATTCTCAAACTATCACATGTCTTGACAGTTGTGATTTCGAAGAAGTCATCGTGTACATCACAACGCTTAAGATTGGCAACATCCGAATAGCGCAGACCAGAATAGCATTGGAACAGGAAGACATCACGGACACGATAGAGATACAACTTAGTTTCAGGTAAGTCAGCATTCTCAATCTTATCCAGTTCTGCCTTTGTGAGAAAAATGACCTTCTTTTGGGTTGTCTTCATCTTGGGCTTGAATGTCTCAAACTTGTTGTTGTTATGGAATCCTCTCCTGTATGCCCATCTGATGACAACCTTAATCAGCGAGAGGTTCTTGGTTACACTTGAATTCATGTAGTTCTTGTTGTTCCTCAGGAAATCGATGAAATCCTGCAGGCCATATTCATCGAAGTACTCAAATGTGAAATCAAAGAACTTCAGTCCAGCCTTTCTTTTGTAGTCCCGCATCTCAGTCAGGTTGTTCCGTAGTGTGTGATATTTCTTGAAGGTTGACTCCGTCCAGTCATGCAAGCGACTGTTGCATCTTTCGAATTCATGGAACACTTCAAAGAACCCCAAAGATTTGTTAATTTCGTCCTTTGGCTTGGTGTCATAATTATTGTTAAATTTTAGTTTTGAATTGATGTTGTCCTGTTTTGACTTCTTCTTGTCCGGATTCTCAAAAGACGTTTTTACGGCATCTTTATCCTGCTTACTTATGGATATGTGCTGCTGTTCTTCACCTCTGATCTTCTCAAAAGTCTCCCTGAATTCTTCCTGGCTTGGAACTTTTTCCATCTCCTCAAACATCTTAGCTGCGTCCCTTACATTCCTAGCTAGTCTCATAATGCCGCCGTTAATCTCGTCGGCAGACTGACCGTTACGATTAGGACCAATAGCTCGCTCGGATTGCTGATCCCAGCGAAGGGCATCAATATGATACCCCGTTGAAAACTCAAGGCGCATAGAGAGATATGTTACTCTCATGGTTATGAGTACATTCTCTGTAGTCAGGTTCCCGGATTGTAAACCTTTTGCCTTCCTTTGCTTCAATCTGAATTTTACATCTACTTGATTACTCATCTTTGCTTGAATTTTAAATTGTTATTATTATAATAATGTATATTATGCGTCCCCGTCCCCAGGTAGCGTCCCCGTCCCCAGATTTGCGTCCCCAGTAGATTTCGACTGCTCATCTATTCTTTTATAATAGTTTGTGGGGACTCTTGTTTTACACAAACTCCAGTCAACCCTCTTGCAATCCACATTCTTGACAATTTTGGCGTTTTGAACGGTTTATGACCGCATTTTCACTGAAAATAGGTTAAGATGGCAGGGTTCAGAAATATCCATCGTAGTTTAAGGATGTTAATCTGCATTTTGCGTCCCCAATAATCTTTCCATAGAATTTGCGTCCCCGTCCCCAAACAGCTTTATTGCGTCCCCAAACAGCGTCCCCAAGGGGCTCATGCTATTTAGAACGATTGCATTTGTTGTTCCAAAATGTCCCGTAGATCGCATTCCTGAGAAACTGCTATTTAGACACTATACGAGATTATCAGATGTCAATGAGTGGGAATAGAACCATACGGCTTTTTCATCTCAAAATGACAAGCGTCCCCAAGAACATCTGCAAAGTTAAAGGGTTCATTTTTGTTATGCAAATGCTAACAAAACTTAAATAATAAACGGATTTGACAAAAGTCTGCCAAATTTGAAGTAAATTTGCCAAAAAGAAGGAGCTGTGGTTTTGACTTTACACGGAATTACACGAAATTACCGAATATAGTTAGGCTGCCTCCACCTCCACTTACGTTACGCCCTCGCGAGGTCTCACCCTCGTGAGGGCTTCACTTTCTTACCACCCTAACACCCAGTGGCTGTCTGAATACCTTCCGATGAGTTCTGCGTCGCGTATCGGATTGAGTTGGCGCATCAGCGGATTTCTGCCAGAGGTGTCGACGGGCTGGCCCTTCGCATCATGGCTGTTGAACTCGAGGATGGTGGCCGTCTTGGCGCTGTCGTCAATCGTTCCCCAGCCGCGTGCAGGGATATCCTCCAACGTGCAGTTCAGCAAGACGCACTCCGCGTGCGGATAGTTCCTCCCCTTGTTGTCAGGCAGCCGCCCTATTTCTGCGTACTCTGACAGCCCTTTCAGATGGCAGTCGACAAACACGTTGCCATGGTTCTCCTCCGTGTTGCGAATCCACATGAAGGCCCCATAACTGGTGATGGTGCAGTGGTTGAAGAACGACGGTCCTCGTCCCAAGATGGTATCGCCGCCACCGTCGATGCGGCAGTTCATCCAGTAGCAGCTGCCGTTGGCCTGCAGGGCATCGCCGTCACCGATGATATGCACATTCTCGAAGTAGTTGCGCTCACCGTTCACCAGCAGCCCTTCTGCCTGTCCCTTGCAGTCCGTCCTCAGCGTCAGGTTGCGGAGTGTCAGGTCACTGCAGTTGTCGGCTGCGAAGGCGGCACGCCGCGAAGGGAATGTGCCCTTCACCTCGTTGGTCTTGATGTCGGCAGGATGTGGGTTGAACACCTCGTTGTTAGGGTAGTGGACCACCACGCCCTCGCGGCTTTCACCCTCGATGGTGACAAAGCGCTTGTTGCGGAAGTACACCAGTTCCTCGTAGTCGCCGTTCTTCACCATCACGCGATAGCCGTCCTGAGCCGAGGCCACGGAGTCTGGTATGAAGTCCATCGCTCCCTGGAGGGTCGAGAAGTCGCCCTTGCCGTCAGCCGATACCTTCAACAGCCGCTGGCTGCGGTCAGGGGCTGTCTCCTTCGTGCGGAACGACCAGGCCTTTTTCCCCTTCATGCCGTCGAATCCCTCGACCACGCCTTTGTCGATCGTGACGTAGTATTCGTGGCCGTACTCCAGTATGTTGTGGTGCAGATAGATGGTCAGTTGCCTGCCGTGGGCGATGATGGGGTAGAAATGGAAACCGTCAGAGAATCCGCCGATGATGTCGAGTTGGTAGCGCCCAGTGTCCCACGCATTCACGCCTGATGGCGTGCCGGCCTTGGTGTTGCGGTTGGTGATGTCCTGCGACCTGTAGCGATAGGGCACAGGCGTGTATTGTGCCGCAGGATGGTTCGGCTGACCTTTCGTGGGCCCTGCAGGGATGCTCATGTCCAGACGGTCCACCAGCCTGCCCGTCTTCTTGTCGTAGACGGAGACAAAGCCTCGCTGTCCGATCACGGCGTCGTCGCTCATCGTCATCGTCAGGTGCGTGTCGATATTCACCTCTGTCGCGCCGTTCTCAGGCGACAGCCTGCTGACTGTGTTCTGCGCCTGGCACACAACCAAGTTCAGCATCATGCCCAGTGCTAATAGCATTTCTTTCATCATCGTTTTCATTTTCGGTTGAGGGTGGATCTCGCCTGTTCTTTGGCTTCAGTCTCGATTATCTGCTGCAAAGTTACATATTTTTCCTCATATATCCAAACAAATCTCATCCGTACTTGCATTTTTTATCCTCAGATCCTTGGCAGTTTGAGCGAAATCATCTATCTTTGCATTCGAGTCTTGAAACTTAAGACGATTTCGGATTAGATTTTTTCAAACATTTTGTCAATGACATCACACGACATTGAAGACAAACAGGACGCACAGCAGATGTTCTATGTTAAAGACGAGCCGCAGATGGCGGCCAAGGCCCGTCAGTTGATTCTCGATGAGTTTAAGGATCTGGAGTTCTACGAAGAAGATCATAAGTACATACTGAATGGCCGACAACTGCCTTCGGTCTCAGGAATCGGGCATCGGTTTATTAGCAATCCGTTTGATGAGCAGAAACAGGCGGCTGCTTATGCTCAGAAGAACGGGAGGACGGCAGACTATTGGATTCAGCAATGGAGATGCAACTCCTTCAGGGCCACCACCCTTGGCACCAAGACCCATGAGTTCGGTGAAAGCCTCAGTTATTTGAGAAACGGCCATCCGGAACTGATCAGGCCTTCCGTTCGTGCCCAGTACTTGGAGCGCTACAACTACCTGGCCCCCATTCATCCCAAGGAAGAGGCCGTGGTGAAATTCTTTGACGAGTTGCCCAGTTCTTACCATCTTGTCCTGAACGAAGCAAAAGTGTACAGTGGAAAGAACCCAGACGAGAGCCAGAACCTCAAGGAACAGATATGCGGCACATTCGACATGCTGTATTGGTATGATGGCGGCGGCCATCCGTCAGAAGCCGGTTTCGTGATCATGGACTATAAGACAAACGGCAAACTCTATAGTGACTACAACAGGAAATACAACAGAGTGTTGCTGCCCCCCTTCTCCAACATCATTGAAGAGGACTATGGGCTTTATATCATCCAGTTGAATCTCTATGCCCTGATGCTGGAAGACATAGGCCTGCCTGTCATTGCCAAACGGATCGTCTGGCTCCAGGAAGACGGAACCTATCAGATGATCGATGTTCCAAACGTCGTGGAAGTCCTGAGAAGTACGTTATAACTATATCTCCCGTATCACCACTCAGATCCGCGTCATTCGTAATTATACGTATGACTTTACTCCAATTATTCTCTTTCTTTACTATCTTTGCCTATGATAGACCAATAGCATTGAAGCGATATGTAAGAAGAACAAAAATATGGTCAAACAAATCAAAAAAAAGTATGAAGAATAAAATTTACAATCTTATTATTGTTGACGAGAGCGGTTCTATGGGCCATCTCCGTGAGGCCACGCTCTCTGGTATTAATGAAACCATTGGCACCATCCGCAGCGCACAGAGCGAGTTCGCAGAGACTCAGGAACACTATTTGACACTTGTGTCCTTCAATGCCATCTCAGGCAAATCCGACATCCGCACCCTCATCGACTGCAGTCCTGTCAGTGAGATAGGCGAAGATTTCAGTGACTACAGCCCGCATGGATGCACCCCGCTCTACGACGCCATGGGACTGTCGCTCATCCGTCTGCACGAGAGAGTCAAAAGCGATAAAGACGCCTCAGTCGTTGTGACAGTTCTGACTGATGGTCTGGAAAATGCCTCACGCGAGTGGAGAGTACATGATCTCCGTCGGCTGATAGAGCAACTCAAAGAGGAAGGCTGGTCGTTCTCCTATTTGGGTTCCGCCCACGACGTCAAGAGCGTATCCGATATGCTGGCGATCGATAATTACGTGGAGTTTAGTCACGACGTCGTCGGTACAGGCAGCAGTTGGAGATTTGAGCGCTCCTCGCGTCACAGTCTTTACCATAAGTTAGACACCATGTTCAAATCAGAGCCTAATCTGGCTCACGACGAACTGGTGGCACGCAAGCAACAGTTCGCCCGTGAATACCATGGCCCGAGAGTGACCCCCGACCGTGTCATGTCGCTCAACCCCAACGAGATATTCGTCTTCGGCAGCAACGCCAGCGGTTTCCATGCCGGAGGTGCAGCAGCCCTCGCCATGAGTTATTTCGGTGCCATATGGGGTCAAGGCGAAGGTCTTCAGGGCCAGAGTTATGCCATTCCCACGATGGAAGGCCTTGACAGCATGCGGGCAGCAGTAGATCGCTTCACGCAGTTTGCCGCCCAGCACCCCGAACACCGCTTCATCGTCACGCGAGTAGGCTGTGGCATAGCCGGACATTCTGTCCAAGAGGTGGCTCCCCTCTTCAGTGGCTGCGTCAGTCTTGAGAACGTCACTCTACCCTCAGACTTCTGGGATGTCCTCGGACTGAAAATGGATGCAGGTCACTAAACCTCAATACAACATTTTCCCCTCAAATCCTCAGCGGTTTTGAGGGGAATTTTTATTTATACCTATAACAATACGTCCTTTTTCAGAATGATCATATATTATTACAGTCAGAAACGTTTAATGCAACAAAATAAATAAAGATGATGAAAAGAAATATAGTTTTGAATATTCCACACGCCTCAATAAATGGGATTTTTGATCCTAAATATGGAGGATGGCCTTGTAACCAATCTTTTGTAAATAATTGCCTTAACAGATGGACTGACTGGTATACCGACTTTTTGTTTTCAACCTTGTCAGAACAAAAAGATGTAAGCACAGTGGTGTTTCCTTATTCACGTTTCGTATGTGATGCGGAAAGACTTGAAAACGACCCATTGGAAGAAATAGGCCAAGGAATCATTTATAAAGAATATGACAATCATAAACGAAATGATATGACTGAAAAACAAATAAAGGAAACCTTGCGTTTATGGGAACAACACCAAAAGAGCCTTAAAAAACATATTAAAAGCCCAAACACTGTCCTTATCGATTGTCACTCATTTCCAAGTGACTTGTCCGATTGTAACATATGTATTGGACATAACGACGACTGGTCTTATAATGGTAAAATTGTAAATGGTATTGTAAAAATATTTAAGAGCAGAGGATATACAGTTGAAATTAATAAACCTTTTTCTAATTCAATTACTCCTCAAATGCCTTTCCCTTATACATCAATAATGATTGAGGTTAATAAACGTGTATATATGAATGAAAGTACACTTCGTCTAGAGTATAGTGCCTTAAAATGGATGAGGTGGGCTGGAACCTTAAGAAGAATATATGAGTTTTTAATGAAAGATTCCCTCAAATCCTTGGTGGTTTGAGGGAAAATATTTATCTTTGCAACATATTTATTAACTAAAAACAGAAAGAATTGTTATAGCCGATATGAAGATATTACACACTAGCGATCTGCACATAGGTAAGCGCGTCAATGAATACTCCATGCTTGATGAACAGAAGTTCATCCTCGATGAGATTATTGGCATCGCACAGGCCGAGCAACCAGATGTCATTATTCTTGCAGGCGACATCTATGACAAGAGTATCCCTTCAGCAGAGGCCGTATCCCTCTTTGATGAGTTCCTTGTCGGATTGGCAAAACTTGACAAAGCCATATTCATTATCAGTGGCAACCACGACTCGCCAGAGCGCATCTCTTTTGCCTCACGCATCATGGAAGTCAGTAAAATCTACCTGTCACCGGTCTATAATGGAACTATAACTCCCGTCATACTCCATGATGGAGAAACGGAGGTAGCCTTTTATATGTTGCCATTCATCAAACCGTCAGTCGTACTCCACTATGCAGAAGAAGGAACAGAGATCAAGACCTACGATGAAGCCATGCGTTATGCCATCAGTAAGATGGACATCGACAGTTCGCGTCGGAATGTGTTAATCGCCCATCAATATGTTACTGGAGCCGAACGGTCAGAATCAGAGGATATGGTCATAGGAGGTCTTGATAACGTAGATGCGTCAGCTTTCGACAGTTTCGACTATGTGGCCCTGGGTCATCTTCATCGTCCACAAAACTGTGGGCGTGAGACCATACGTTATAGTGGCTCCCCATTGAAGTATTCCATCTCAGAGGTCCACGATAAGAAATCCGTCAGCATCATTGAAATCAAGGGCGACGAAGCACCTGTCATCAAGCAGTGTGCCTTAAAGCCTCTCCACGATTGGCATGATCTCCGTGGCACCTATGATGAACTCACGGCAAAAGACTATTATGATGGCAAAGACTATCAGGAGGACTATGTCCGCATCACACTTACCGACGAAGATGACATCCCCGATGGCAAGCGTAAGTTAATGACCATCTATCACCGCCTGACGGATCTTTGTTACGACAACAAGCGTACCCGTGCAGGTATGACGAATATCGGTAAGCCATTGAATGTGAACACCCTCAATCCCAGCCAGCTTTTTGGTGAACTCTTCGAGAAGCAGAATGCACAACCCCTCTCTGACAAGCAAAGCGAATATTTAAATGGTCTTATCGACCAGGTCTTCAACAATAAATAATCATTCATATGCGTCCACATAAACTGACAATATCAGCCTTCGGTCCTTATGCAGGCCAGACAGAAATCGACTTTGACATATTTGGCACCCAAGGTCTGTTTCTCATTACTGGCGATACAGGCGCCGGTAAGACCACCATCTTCGATGCTATTACCTATGCACTCTTTGGTGAGGCAAGCGGAAGCAGCCGAGACGACAGTATGTTTCGTTCCACTTATGCTGATCCTGATGTACCCACCTTTGTCGAGCTTCAGTTTGAGTATGGTGGCAAACAATATTTGGTAAAGCGTTCTCCTAAACAGGAACGCCCCAAAGCCCGAGGCACAGGCTATACCACCCAGGATGCAGTGGCATCCTTGCAAATTGGAGATGAGGCTCCTATTACCGCTTTAAAAGATGTCAACGCCAAACTTGTTGAGATTCTTGGCGTCAACTTTTCCCAGTATTCCCAGATAGCGATGATAGCCCAAGGACAATTCCGAGAACTCCTTTTGGCAGATACTAAAAAACGGGCAGAGATTTTCAGAAGTATTTTCAAGACATACGGATACCTCAGTCTCCAGAAAAGACTTCAGGAAGATGCTAATGCTCTTTATGGAGAGGTACAGAACAAACGCAGGAGCGCAGTACAATATGTCGATGGAGCCGTCTGCTTAGAGAATAGTGAGCATGCTGCCGACTTGAAGGCCGCCAAGAAAAAAGTCGAGGCTAATGAAATGACCATCAGCGAGATGACCGATTTCATCAGCACTATCCTTTCTGAGGAAAAGCAAAAAGAGAAAGAACTTAAAAAGGAGCAAGAGAAATTACAAGGAAAAATCAATGAAATCCAAAAGCAACTTGAAACCGATAAAGCGTTTAAAGAGAATAAGCAGAATCATGACAATGCAGTTGCTGAAAAAGTAAGACGTGAAAAAGAAGAAAAGCCTTCCCTCGTTAAGCAGCTCGAAGAAGCAAAATTACATCAGCCCGAGATCGTTCAGTTAACGAAAGAGATTTCAGTGATGGAACAAGTGATGCCCAAATATGCAGAACTGTCTCAGTGTGTTAAGGACATAAAGCAGAATGATGAAGGCATCAAAAAGAATGATACTGAATCTGAAAAGGCTGACAATAATCACAAAGAACTTAAAGTTGTTATTGAAGAGAAAGAGAAAGAACTGAAGAGAATCAGTGATCAGAAACCTGGAGAAGGGACAATCAAGGTAAATGCTCGTATCGAAGTATTAGAAAAAGAATCCCAAATACTCAAAACCCTCAAAGAAGATATTGATTCTTATGGTAAAGAAGAAGCAAAACTTCCTGAACTTCGGGAAAAAGCACAAGATGCAGAAATGAAAAGGAAAAATGCTTCTAATCAATACGAGGAGAAGTACCACCTTTTCATTGCTGAGCAGGCTGGATATCTTGCCGAGGAACTACAAGAAGGACAACCCTGTCCTGTATGCGGATCCACTCATCATCCCCAGTTAGCCCAAAAGGCTCCCGAAGCGCCTACAAAGGCAGAATTGGAAAAAGAAAAGAAAGAAGTAGAAAAACTTCAAAAGAGTACTGAAGAAGCTGCGAAGACGTGTTCTGCCAAGGACTCTGCCTTGAAATCCACTAAGGTAGCCTTGCTGCAAAGAATCAAAGAACTCCTTGGCGATTGCGAATTCGGTAATGCAGATAAGATGATTGAATCCAAACAAGAGGCAATCAGGGAGGAAAATGATAGACTGACCAAGACTCTTGAGACGTTGAATCAATTAATCAAACGTAAAAATACGATAGATACAGAATTGCCCAATGACAGAAAGAAGCTTGAGGAACTTGCCCAGAAGAAGAATGATCTCGTAATCACCAAAAAGGGATTAACCACAAAGCAAGATAGTCTCAAGAAGAATGCAATTGCTCTCAAAAAGGAACTTACTTATCCTTCAGAAGAAGAAGCCAAAAATGCTCTTGGCGAAAAGAAAAAGAAGAAAGGTGAACTTGAAGGTGCAATTAAGTCAGCAGAAAATAATATAACTGATTACAATACCGGTCTCGCAGAACTTTCTGGTACGATTAAACAGCTTGTAGAGCTAATCAAGGTTGTACCAAGTGTGAACGTCGAAGAGGCTACCTTGCAGAAAGAAGCTTTTGAGAAAGAGAAGCTAGAAACGGAAAAAGAAATAGGTACCCTCCACACAAACAACACGATCAACGATAAAATCATTGAAAACGTCAATAAAACCCTTGGTGTTCTGGAAAACCTTGAAAAAGAGTATCGCATGAAGAAGACTCTCTCCGATACAGCCAACGGTAAACTGAATGGTAAGGAACACATCAGTCTGGAAGCATATGTCCAGTCTGCCTACTTTGAGCGTATCATCCAACGAGCCAACACGCGTTTGATGGTGATGTCTAACGGCCAGTACGAACTGCGTCGACGCATAACTTATAGTGGTGGTGGTCAGTCTGGCCTTGAGCTTAATGTCCTCGACCATTACAATGGCACCGAGCGTGACGTGCGCTCACTCTCAGGTGGCGAACAGTTTAAAGCATCGTTGTCACTCGCTCTTGGCCTTTCCGACGAGATACAAGAGTCGGCAGGTGGCATTCAGCTCGATACCATGTTCGTAGATGAGGGTTTCGGTTCCCTCGATGAGAGTTCTCTTCAGCAAGCCCTCAAGGCTCTTAACGAACTGACAGAAGGCAACCGCCTCATTGGCATCATCTCGCATGTTGCAGATCTCAAGAAGATCGACCGTCAGATCATTGTTACCAAAGATAACATGGACTACAGTCGTATTTCATACAAATACTAATTTCTCCCTCAAATCCTTGGTGATTTGAGGGTAGAATCATTTATCTTTGCACATATTTATAAACTTATACACTTACAATAATGAGCAGTCAATGACTGCTCATTATTAATGCTCGTTAGAGATGCTCCAGAATATTTATGGTCTCCTCAATGATCTCACGACGGTATTTCTCCTCTTTATGCTTTTCAAGGACTTTCTCAAAGAAACCTCAAAGATCCTCATTTTCATCATTACTATTCATAGCTATAAATATGTTCCGGAAATATAAACTTTCTCGTATACTGTTAAATGATTAATTTTAAAAACATGGAAATAACAAAAGAACTCCTGAAACAGAAATTCGAGGAGTACAACAAGCTGTACTTCAACAACGAATTGCCGATGTGTACTTTCTCTTATAATTATATGAGATATGCCTTTGGAACATACATCGTCCAAACCAAAAGCAAGAAGGGGAGGGTTGGTCACATCAGGATATCCAAGAGCATCGACTTAGATGAGGATATGCTCAGGGAGTTGTTGGTCCATGAGATGATTCATCATTATGTGCATTTTATCGATGGTGTATCCTTCGATGGTTTTTTCTGTCATGGACACCATTTTGTTCGACAAGTAAAGCGCATCAAAAAAGAACATGGTTTAGAGATACTAATAATCTATCCAGACTGGCATTTCCGCAACGAGAAGCCCAACACCAGTCGATCACTCAAAGTCATCACATTTTTAAGAAACAAGCTCCATTTGTTTTAGTATCAATGATGTCAATCCTTGTATATGCTTATTATTTGACTATTAATATGATTGCTGATTATAACACGATGCCCCACATGTTCTGGGAGTGCAACCGCTTGTATTTTGACCACCAGTTACGAACACCCAAGTTCGGTCTCATGCATTCCTATCGTAAGCTGGGGAAGTTTGAGTATCGATGGGGAGAACAGAAAAAGCCTGTAAAGAAGCGTCACATGGTGATTCTCATGTCCGACTACTTCGACTTCGACGAAGAGACGTTCAGGAACATCATGGTTCACGAGATGATCCACTACTATCTGTATCTTAACGGCGAGAGTAATTGTTCTACCTTCAGACGTATCCTTCGTTTCTTTGGTTTCAATAGCTCCGACCATGGCCCTAAGTTTATGGCAATGGCTCAGAAACTGAACAAACAATACGGTCTGAACATCACTAAGACCTGCGATGCATCGTCCATCCCATTAGCACCCCATGCTCCCAAATAATCATCGTGGCGATGCCTCCAACCACCATGTCATAGGCCATGGCAATATCCTCACCACACTCCTTCAGTTTGTTCTAAACTCATGAATAATGAGGTGTCGGACAAAGATTTTCTCAAAAATGTTTGTTATATTAAACATTTTTATCTAACTTTGCACTCGATAATTGACAATTATGGGAAAGAATACATTCGGAAAGATGATGCCGAGGGCTTTGACCCAGCAGCTGCAGCTCATGGGTGAACAGATTATGCTGGCACGAAAACGCAGGCATCTGTCTATGCAGGACATTGCAGACAGGGCAACGGTGACACGCCTGACTGTCTCCAAGGTAGAACATGGCGACCCTACGGTGTCCATGGGTATTTATGCGCGTGTACTCTTTGCATTGAATCTTGAAAAGGACATCTCGTTGCTCGCTGCCGATGATGCTCTTGGCCGTCAGCTTCAGGATGCAGAATTATTGAGAAAATGAAAAGGATAACGGTTTGCGCAGATTTCGATTTCCTTGCATCGTCGCAGGAGATTGGCACTTTGGGCTACGAACGCGTTCGCGGCAAGGATCACTTTGTCTTTGAGTCTTCGCGCACTGTGTGATGCCTGTCATGAAATTGAGTCGGCTGAGGAACGTAACGAGTTGCCCGAGCAGCGTTGGATCGACCAGTTGATTGATCCAGGAACATCTCTTGGCGGCGCTCGCCCCAAAGCCAATGTCATAGATGCCGACGGCAAACTATATGTTGCAAAGTTCCCTTCAAAGAAAGATTTGGAGAATACGGAACTCATCGAGCACTTCTCACATCGATTGGCAGCAGCTGCAGGCATCAACGTGGCTCAGACGCGCACCATCAAGATTACAAAAGACCGCGACCTGTTGCTTTCGGAGCGTTTTGACAGGACAACAGAAGGCCGTCGCATTCATTTTGCTTCAGCCATGTCGCTGCTTGGCTTGGAGGACGGTGCAGGCAGCAGCACAGGCAATGGCTATTTAGACATCGTGGATTTCATTCTTCAAGGGTGTGTGGACGTCCATCAGAACCTCAGGGAACTCTACCGCAGAGTGGCGTTTAACGTGATGTTTGGCAATACCGATGACCACTTCCGCAATCACGGTTTCCTGCTCACCCCGAAAGGCTGGACACTATCGCCTGCATACGACATAAACCCTGGAACAAAGACACATCAATGCTTGCTAATCGATCAATACACGGAGCAGTCGGATGTCAAAACCCTGCTCGCTGCATGCAATCACTATATGTTGGAACAACAGGAAGCCGTCGAAATCATAGAGGAGGTTCGTAGCGTCATTAAAGACTGGCGTAAGATAGCCACAGAACTCCAGATACCCCATAAGATATTTACTCCCTATTGCAATCGATGGGATCAACGTCTTTAAACATTTTCTCCCTCATATCTTTGGTGGTTTGAGGGGAATTTCAATTAGAAGAATATCCTGAAGTACAGTCTCCTGAGATATGATGCATCGGGGCGGGCTTTATACTTCGTCAGATCGATGGTTGGTGTGATGTGAAGGCCGTAGGTCTTGTTGAGTTGCTTCGCCATTTTCTTAAAAGCCTTTCCGTGCTTTAACTTTAAGTCCTCACCTGTATAATATAGGTAGTAGTGTACCATCTCGTGAACCAGGATGTCACGAAGCTGGTTCGGCTTGTAATCATAAAAATCAGAGATCTCGATCGTCTCCGATTCACCGAAGGGTACGTCATACTGATACGAGAAATATCCAAGGGTTTTGACGCTGTGTCTGATCCTGATGTACGGCATGGGCAGCATATTCCCAAAATAGTCCTCATTAAATTGCCTGAATAGGCACCTTATTTGTGCTTCACAAACTCTCATATGCTCTTCTTTCTGTTTTTGGGTTTCTACTTTTTCTATGATCTATACTCAAATGTATACTTTTTAGTTCATTTTGATCATTACTATTTATATCTATAAATAAAACACCATATTCCGCCAGATTCTATAAACTTACCATCAGAAACATTCATTAAAAAACGATCGCTTATGAGATTCTACAAAGAAGTTTGGGGTATTATCTGGGAGTTCAACTCCATAGGTGAATATATCAGTTTCTGCATTGGCAGACTACTTGGTGTAATCATTTTCTTTGGTGGTCTGTATTTGTTAGTAGAGTGTAGTGGCTCCGATGCAGAAACTGAGTCAACATATGACTACAAGCCCATCCCTGCCAGTTTTTATGAGTATTAACCGATAATATAAGTATGAAATACGTTCTGACCTTCATAAAGAGCTACATCTTCGGTTTCCTCCTGACCTATTTCGCCATAGACATGTGGCGTCTGGCGACAACACTTACACTTACCACGAACCACTCCTGTTGAAATGAAGAAATTTTAACGGCAATGTTAACCAGTTGTTAAAGATGTAATATAATTCGTCGTTGTCAGAAATAAGTTACACCTTTGGCCCCTGAACATTAAAAGTTCGTCGATCTTTGACAGATTGATACCTGAAAACACAGGGCTGTCCAGTCATCACGACTGGCTGTCCCTTATCTCTTGACAAGGTAGCCCTGTCACCCAGGCAGGCTATCGCTACAAATAATACTTTGCAAATAAGAAATCTAAATTAGTTGAAAGAATGAAAAAGACACATGTGGAAAACAACGATGTTCAATTATTGGCTCGAATGGGTCGAGTGGGAGTAAATGAAGATAAGAAGATGCTTCGTGCTTCAAAGAATGCTGTCATAGGCATCAAAACATGGGGGAAAATCGATTATCTCGTCAATCATCGAGGATGGTCGATGGTTAGAGATTAGTGGTGGTTTGAGGGGGGCTATTTAACAAATTATTAACTTAAACGTTTATGCTTATGGAAGAAAACGATGACATTTTACTCTTTGATGAGTTAGAAGAAATAGAGGATCCTCAGGGTCCTTTGTGGAATATCAACCCCTTTTATCCACTACCTGAATGGGCGGAATGCCCTGATGGCAGTCTGGAATTAGGAAGTGATTACGTGTATTTTGTGTCTGGCTTAATATATTATCGTTGCAAGGTCCTTTTTAACGATGGCATGAGTGCAATTCTCAGGATTACCAATCGCTACTTTGAATGCTTCCAGGATATTCTGTTTTATCAAGAGGTCAAACGATACTTTCCGGATTTTGAAGACCCGGATGCTACTGAACGCAGTGAGTACGTATGTTTGGATATAGAAACTGAGCAAAGCTATTTCTGTAGATATGAAGATGATGATGATATCCTGTGCTATTTGGAAGAGGAGGATGGTGAATTGGCTCCCTATCCGGTCGATCCAGCCGACTTCCGCGAGTGGAGAGAATCAACTAAAAACGCACAATCAACCAACAAGTAATATTTTTCCCCTCAAATCGCCAAGGATTTGAGGGGAAATCTCAATTAGAAGAATATCCTGAAGTACACCAGACACTATCTATATCTATAAATATGTTCCTGAAATATATTCTTTTTCGTACAATTATGAAAAATAAAATACAAGAGTATGAAATACGTTCTGGCCTTCATGAAGAGTTTCATCTTCAGCTTTCTCCTGACCTATTTCGCCATAGACGTGTGGCGACTGGCCACAGGAGATCTCCTGCCATTGAGGAAAAAGGGTATCCTGGTGGAATGGTTGGTTCATTCCAAAAAGGAATATAATGACACCATTGCAGAATCAGTAGACAGGCACACCTACACAGGGTTCAGGATCACCTACACTTACCACGAACCACTCCTGTTCAACAATCATGAACGATAACCACTTTTCCCCTCAATTCCTGCCAAATCCATGAAAAATGCTTGGTGAAGTTTGAAGATTTCTATACAGTGTACCCTGAGAAGTGGCCAGATGAATGGAAATAGTAACAAATAAGAGCAGCCAATCAATGACTGCTCATTATTAATGCTCGTTAGAGAAGCTCCAGAATATTTACGGTCTCCTCAACGATCTCACGACGGTCTTTCCCCTCTTTAAGCTTTCCAAGGACTTTCTCAAAGAAGCCTCTAAGATCCTCATCTTCATCGCATTCTTGATCTGCAATCTGATCTACAGTGAGTTTTCCATCCAGCAAAGCCTCAATGCGTGCCCGCTTGATGCTCTCCCTGATCCTTACCCTCTCATTAAATGCTGCGTCATACTCACCAGGATTCATATCATCCGTAGGGTTTGGACACAGTTTGTTGAGTTCCTTCTCAAATTCCTCACGAGTGCAAAATGCTAATTCTTCTAATTTCATGTTCTTTCTGTTTTTTTTGAGTTACTACTATTTCTTAAATCTATGCTCTAATATACATTTTAGGTCATATTGATCATTACTATTCATATCTATAACACCTTATTATTATATTTTTCCCTAAAAACTTTGCAATTTAAGTAGAAATCCCTATCTTTGCAATATAATAATAACTTAAAACGTTTACGCTTATGTTTATTCCATGTATGTGTTGTGGTCGACAGTTCCCAGAGAACTGGGGCTGGTGGGTCTGTGACAAATGCGGTTATCGCGTATGTCCCACATGTTTCCCTAGTTACAAATGCCCTAAATGCACTTGGGGCTGGATGAAACGAACATAATGATTTCTCCTTCAAATCCTTGGTGGTTTGAGCAGAAATGCTTATCTTTAAACTTGAATAAATACTTAAAACAGTTCTATATGAATAACAATTGGCTAACAATCGACCAAGAAGGACAACGTGTCATTCTGAAGAAGTGTTCTGAAGAAGCAGAAGGGAAGATAATTATCCCTGATGGAGTAACAGACATTGCAGATGATGCTTTCAAACAATGTAAAAAAATCACTTCTGTACATATCCCTGATGGAGTAGAAACCATTGGCAATAATGCTTTCTGGGGTTGTGAGTCACTGTCATATATTAATTTCCCTGAAGGACTTAAACAAATTGGGGATAATGCCTTTAAGGGCTCTAAGATCTATTATCATTCTGTATCTATTCCTGAGAGTGTTGAATTGGGTTATTTACCCTTCGAATATCCTGATTTGGATAAAATAAAAATAAATGAAGCGGTAATAGATTTTTGTATGTGTCATAATCTCACCAGTCTAGCCCCCAGTATGGAAGAAGTATCTGGTTTCATAAGGGAGCTATCTGAAGAAATACCAGATTGGAAAGAACAAATTAAACAAACATATTTTTGGCATGTTTTTTGGTATAGATGCCACAGAGCAGTTCCTGTCTATACTATTTTTGAACATATATTAACTGGTCAGTTTAATAATTTCGAATAGAAGGAGGATGTTATTCGCACCGATTTATTAACTTTATTATTTACGATTATGGATAGAAATTCTTTTGGCACATTACTACAGAAGTTGGACATTGTTAGTGAATGTAATGATTATCTTCCGTTGTATGGGATATACCCAGGCTTTCAGGTAAAGTTTAAACAGCTAGTCGATCATAATAATCCTGATTTAGGAACATTCTTTCAGAAAGCATATATTTTTTATGCTGGAGAAGATCGTCCTACAGTTTTTTACACTTGTGGTTACGATTTTTTGATTTCGCCACCTAGTGTCGTTTTGGATCTTCCCGTCAGTATGTCTGCTAACGTTGTCATGGTTGAGCATCGTTATTATGGAGATTCTTGGGTTGAAAACGATCCCAGTTGGGATTTCCTAACTATCGAGCAGGCTGCAGCTGATCATCACGCTATCTTCCAAGCTTTAAAGCCTCTCTTCCCGAAAGGATGGATTGGTACTGGTTTAAGCAAAGATGGTGAGACTGCTGTCTTCTATCGTTATTTATATCCAGAAGATACAGACGTGACAGTCGCGTTCTGTTCGCCTTTTATGAGCTCATTATACGACTCTTCTGTTGGAACGTATTTGCAATACGAGTGCGGAACTCCGGCAAAACGCGATCAAATGGTTGCGCTTATGAGGCGTATGTTCGAAGGTGGAGAAAACGGAATCTATAGGATGTTTAAAGAAGTGATGGATTTGAGAAATCCCAGTGTTGATGCTTCTTTTGCACGTTATGTACATTTCTGCTTTGAATATTTCTTTGGCGTTTTCCAATATGGAGGGCTGTTGCCATCTTTGGATAGTTCTGAAGAAATGTTGTTCAGAAAAATTTTGAATGACGCTTTAAATAATAACTATATTGAAGTTGATCCAAAATTTTATCCTTGGCTTGTACAATTGGCAAAGCAGTTGGGAAGATATGAGCACGCCTATGGGGCTTATGCAGACCTATTGGAAGGAACCAGTTTTGACAAGGAGAAAATGGTTGAAGGTCTTACTCCGTTGGAGGAGAAAGATCGTTGGTTGTATGATACCTACGACAACTCTATCATCAAAAAAATCCGTGAGCAGTTCCTGCCCTCTACTAACTTACCCTTTCTGTTCGTATATTCCAAGAACGATCCTTGGTCTGGTGCACGCATAACCAAAGTTAATGAGAAATATTCAAAGATCATCATCAACCCTAATGGCATTCATAGTAATTCTATTCGTAATGAATCCCTTTATAATTTTGAACTGAAACAAGAGATTTTAGATTATATAGAGAACAATTTGCCCTAGAGACATAGATTATATGTTTCATGATAAATATCATTTGTATGACTGCCAGTAGTTTCTCGCTACTGGCATTATTTATAACTATAAATTTAAGACCATATTCCGCCAGATTTCATAAACTTACCATCAGAAACATTCATTAAAACACGATCGACGTTGATTTATACCTATACACTTGACTCTTTTCTTTGGAGAAGTGAATTTCATATCTTACCTTTGCACTCGAACAAAAGTTCAAGCGCTCATTGACTTACTGATACACCCACAAAACCAGAATGGCTGGTTTCTCAGACTTCACAGTTTATTTGGTAGTCAGTACCCTCTGGCTACGGATCTCCTTCAGTTCCTCTCGATATTAATACTATACATTATTATTTTTTAAATTAAAACAAATGACAAACCAGACAGTATTCGATAACATGACGATTGTTAACGCATTGATTCACATCATCAAGCAAGCACTGAATTCTCACCTTTCTGATGAATTCTGGAAAAACTGTGAAACACAATTGGCCTACCTTCGCTCCCAACTCGGTCTGACGAATTATCAGATACTCTTTGTATCTATGCTCGTTGAACGAAACTGCGGGATGAGTTGTTATGATTTTGCCTCATATCTCGATATTACGAGCTTTGAGCTTAGGACCCATGAAAACGAACTCAAAGAGTTGGTCGAAAAGAATTGGGTAACTCTAGATGTAGACAATTTAACTGAGGAAATAGAGTATAAGTTGGAACCTGCAGCAGAGATAGCACTTATAAACAACCAGGTATTCGTACCAAAAGATGCTGTTTCCTCCACAGATGCGGAACCAAACATTGAAGATATTGACGATAGCTTTGACAGCTACGACTACAATGATGGCGACGCAGCCGAGAACACCCTCTTTACGTGGAGAAGCCATGAAGAGATAAAAAAGAAGTCACTCTTCTTCAATCCTTCAGAGCAGCAGCAAATTAAGCAGCTGACTAGTCTGCTAGGTATTAGGAAATTTCGCTCCATACAGCGTCGACTTGAAACAGAGGGCATGCGCAAAGGCTTTGCTTGTCTGTTCTATGGTGGACCTGGAACGGGAAAGACTGAGACCGTGTTGCAGATAGCTCGTCAGACGGGGCGCGACATCATACAAGTTGACTTCTCCACACTACGCTGCAAATGGGTAGGAGATAGTGAGAAGAATATTAGGAAAGTCTTCGCCTACTATCGCAATCTCTGCGATAATTCAGAAGTGATGCCTATACTGTTCTTCAACGAGGCTGATGCTATCATCAGCAAGCGCATGGAGAATGTAAGGACTTCTGCAGATAGGATGGAAAACACCATGCAGAACATCATTCTGCAAGAGTTGGAGGACCTCGATGGTATACTTATTGCCACCACCAACCTCACGTCCAACCTCGACAGAGCCTTTGAGCGACGTTTTCTTTATAAGATAGAGTTTCATAAGCCTGAGCTGGCAGTGAAGGCCAAGATATGGAATTCCATGCTGAAGAAAATCAGCAAGAAAGATGCCTGTTACCTGGCAACTCAGTTCGACCTCTCTGGTGGTCAGATTGAGAATATCGCTCGTAAGAGCACTGTCCAATATGTTCTCTCTGGCAAATATGCCACCTTGAATGAAATCGAGGATTTCTGTCGCTTAGAGACCCTTGACAACAGTCAACACCCTCACCGAATTGCTGGTTTCTCGGCGTAAACCGAGAAAGTAGAATAAACAGGTCGAAGATAGCCTGCATCTCGAAAAAAACTCAAATATTATTTGTTTTTTTTGCTCGATTTAGATAACTTTCTCACGCTCAAGAATGCAAATTTATTTGTATTCTCTTCGCTTAATCGAAATTTTGCACTATCTTTGTCACGTGATTATTAACTTAAAACGAATATAGCTTACAAAAAATATGACGATTAGTGAACACCAGACAGCTTTAAGAATCAGCGCGATGCATCTGCGACTGATGGACCATGTGGAACAATATGAAGTGTTTCTTCAGCATATGCTTGACTATATAAAAACATATAAAGAGCATATGCCTGACGAGGTGTTTAGAGCTTTGGAGGATGGTCTCAAGAGCCACGAACGTATGGCTAATATGGAAAACGCCTTGTCATCACGCTTCATTCGCATAGAGCGTCGCGAGAAGGATCGTATCTACGATACTGAGACCGAGGGTTACTACCAGGTGGTATTGGGTTTCGATGATGGAGGCGAGGAACCTGTACATTTCGATAAGAAGCAGGATCAGTTGCTCTATATCCTCATGGCACTCTGCTCCTTGAAGAACGGTCTCTTTGCCGACTTCTTTAAAAAGAAAGAAACCGACATTCGTGAAGTTGTGGGTCGGCTTATCGATCTCATCTGGCCCAATGCCCGTAAAAATGGTGATTATGATAACATCATTACCAACCTTAATCCCAATGTCTATTTTACCGACATAGTTCAGAAGATGAAGGCCCCCATCGAAAAGTGTGTCACCCCTCATGGCGATGCCGACGAACTACTATGGTTCCTGCCCTTCACCCACAAATTTGGTCTGAAGCGCATCTACATGATGCGAATGCTCCCCACCAGCATCTTCTATCCCAAGGAGTTTCAGGACATTGTTGATGCCCTGCCTAATGCTTCCAACTATATGGCTCTGAGCTCTAAGATGCCCAACAAACCCCTCGAGGGATTTGAGAACATCGACAATGTTCAGATGCACGAAGCGATGCTCAAGGAGGCCGAAGCTGGCAATGTGGAAGCCATGAATGTCGTAGCCGGCAATTATAACTGGGGCACAGGTGTCATGCAGGATGAAATGAAAGCCTTCAGTTGGTGGAAGAAGGCTGCCGACCTTGGACACGACGAATCCCAATATTACGTTGGAGTTTTTTATAGCACTGGCGATGTCATACCACAGGACTATAAGAAGGCCTTCAAGTACTTCTATAAGGCTGCCCAACAAGGGTATGTCGATGCTATCTTCCAGGTTGGCACATTCTTGCGTCACGGATATGGTCAGAAGAAGCGCCCGCGTAAGGCCCTCGATTACTTTGAGCAGGCAGCAGCTCAAGGTCACATCGATGCCGCAAGAAATGCTGCTTGGATGTGTTACTATGGCGAAAATGTCGACCGGGACTATCCCAAGGCCCTCCGCTATTATCAACAGTTAGCAGAGCAGGATGTCGATGAGGCTTACTGGCATCTCGCCGACAGTTATCTCAACGGTCATGGCCATGAGAAAGATGAGGCTAAAGGGTGGGAGTGGATAGAGAAAGGCATCGATAAAGGCTTTAATGATCTTTATTGTTTGGCAGGACACCAGCTATACAACAACAAGCAATACGATGATGCCTATGTAGCACTCAGCGCTGCTGCCGAACGAGGTGTTAATACCTTTAAACTTCTGGCCATCATAAACCTGAAGGAGCTCGCTGGCAGTAAAACTCGCGAGGAAGCCATCGAATGGCTGCTCAAGGGTGTAAAAGAAGGTCATCAAGACTGCCAGGACATGATGCTTAAGTTATTCCCTGTTGAGCTGAAAGAATACTTTCGTGAGAAGAAGGAATACAACATTCCCAACAAGATCTTCCTCTTGAAGATCGCTATGAACTGCATGGGTTCTGATAATGACAAGGAGCAGTTCCTCAACCTCGTCGATGCCTACCGTGAGGTGTTCTTCGATAACTATCTTCAGGAAATCAATAAGCAGCTCAGCATTCATCGCCCCTTAACCGATGATGGTGGCAGAGGCGATGGCCGCAGGCATATCATTGTCCGCAGGTCCGAATCCAAAAGGGTAGGTTACGAAATCGTACTCATCCTGGCCAATGGCGAGGAAGTGGTGATCAATGGTATCAATTCTAATAGTCTTATGATCTATCTCCTCGCCATCATCTGCTACTATAAGAGTGGTTATTCCACAGAAATGGCCAAGAGCGAAGCTTGCTTACCCATCATTACCCAGCTCTACAAGATGGTGATTCCTGGCAGCAAGGACAGCGAAGCCAGGCTCTTCATTGATAACTTCCTCAATACTGCTACCCCAAACAATTACTACAAGCAGTACTCCGGTCGCGCTACCAAAGCCATCAAGGATGCTGTAGGTGTGAATGATAATCCAGATTGCTACCTGTTTGAAAATGTCACGTTAAAAAATCGGAAGGTGCTTCGTCGCATGCTGATTGATGTCAAAGATATCGAATTACCTTCAGAACTGATTAAGCTGGCTCAGGTTATGCCAGATGCATTGAATGTTCTTAACCTGTCTGATAAGCAGGAAATTATGGAATAGTCTGTAGCTTGTTCACATAATTTGTATACCTATACATTGGGCACTTTTCAAACGAAGGGTGCCCATTTCTTCTTAATTTTGCACCATGAAATCCGAGGATAGTCCAAGGGTGCAAGTAAAAAAACAGGTATATAAAATATGAATGCAAGAGTAACAGAATTAATTAACAAGATGACTGCCGAGGAGATGCGTCAGCGCCTGGCAGAGTACATGGAGTCTGATGTCAACCTCATGCCACGCCTCGTGGCTGTTAAGGTGCGTCTTAGTCGTGAGTCCTCGACCAGACACCGCTACGATGTGGTTCTCGTCGACGAAGATGGTGGTGAGACCATCGTGAAGTTTCGCGACCGCTACTCGCGCCTTGTGTACATCTACACACTTCTCCGTCCTCAGGGCTTCCAGCGTCGTGCTGCAGCCTCCAACGATTATCGCGAGCTTCGCCAGCTCTTCTCTAAGCTCTATTTCGCCAATGGCGATGCCCTTGTCCGCACCATCGAGACTACAGGCTATGACCAATTCATCAGCCAATACGTGGCCCAGTCGCGCAAGGCTGTGCGCCAGTCCTCTCCACTGGCCTCACCCTTTGCCATCGACTATCCTCAGTCCCACTGTGGCAAGTTGCTCATCCCCTTCGTTGCCCAGGGCGGAACCGTCATCTTCGATGCCTCACTCAGCAAACACTATGTATAACCGCATAATAACTATTAGACTATGTACAAGAACGGTAAGAACATTATCATCATCGACCGCAACGTAAACTGTGTCGACGCTATCCTTGACGACACTCGTAAGACTAAGCCCCTCAGCAATGAGGAGGAACATCAGCTCTGGATGCTCATGCAGCAGGGCAGTGAGCGCGCTCGTACTCGTCTCATCGAGTCCAACTTGCGCTACGCGGTAAGCGTGGCCAAGCGCTATATCCCTTCAGGCGCAGCTCTTGAAGACCTCATCCTTGCCGGCTGGGAAGGACTTACTCTGGCAGCTGATAAGTTCAATGGCTCCCTTGGTTTCCGTTTCATCTCTTTCGCTGATTGGTATGTGAAGAACGAGATCCGCAAGACGGCTTACGACTACATCAACCACAACCACCCTTCGCTCGATGAGGCAGTTGATGCCGATGATGAGTGCAGTACTGCTCGCATAGACTTCCTTCCCTCTGAGCCTAATCTGTCGCCCGACTGGGACATTCTCTACTCCGAAGCCCTCGACAGTCTGACTGAGCGTGCCGAAAAGCACCAGTGTGGCGCAGGTCATCTGGTAGGCGCTCTCCATCAGATGCTTCAGAAAGGCTACTCCACCTCCGACTTTGCCCGTCACTACAACCTCGACGAGCACCAGATGTCGCGCCTCATCGACATCATCAGTCAAGCGTCATCCCCCGTCCCCATTGCCCCATAGTCACATTTTCCCCTCAAATCCTTGGTGGTTTGAGGGGAAATGCTTATCTTTGCAACATATTTATTAACTTAAACACTTACAATTATGAGAAAAACCTTACAGGATCGTAACCATCACGTCATTGGTTACATTGACACAGAATTCAGCGGACGCCAGACCCTCCGCGACAGTAACAACCATGTCCTTGGCTACTATGAGCCTCAATGGGATGTGACCCAAGACTCCAACCACCATGTCATAGGTCATGGCAATATCCTCACTACACTGCTTTAATCAAGCAATATCAGAAAAAGTTTTAGTTATACGTATAAATTAAGATCTTTTTTATTCATGTTTGTGTATTTATAATATCGAAGAAATAATTTAGTAAGGTGGCCATTGCGTTTCCTCCATTTGGTGGGACTCGCATCGTTGACTCCATTTGGTGGTCCTCGAGAGTCTTAAAGTCTTCCAGAAGGAAGCGCCTTACTTCTTTTTATAAAATGCAACAAAATACATACCTATTTAAATATATAAGGATCAAACATCCATAAAGTCGAACGATCAGAATGAAGGAATTTTAACGACAATGTTAACCAGTTGTTAAAGATGTAATATAATTTGTCGTTGTCAGAAATAAGTTACACCTTTGCCCCCTAGCCCTGCCACCCAGGCAGGCTATCGCTACAAATAATACTTTGAATTATACAAACCATAAAACAATTTAATATGGAAATCAAAAAACTTATCATTGAAACTCTGCGTAGTACGCAACGTGAGAACATCGAGTCAGTCATATCCTATATGGAGAATAATGAATTCTTCACTCGTAGCTGTCATCACCACCATAAATACGATGGAGGTCTGGCTCATCATGCTTGGCAAACCTATCAGTTGGCAAAGAAGTTGGAAGTCGAGAACAAACGAATCCATCCCAACGTTCCCTTGTTGGATGCAAATAGTCTTGCAATATGCACTCTGCTCCATGATTTTTGCGATTGCAAAGGCATGCATCTTATAAAAGGTCATGGCTATCGTTCAGCTATGATGCTCAAGGAATTAGGTCTTCATTTAAACGATGATGAGTTCCTGGCTATTCGTTATCATATGAGTTTGAAAGATAAGAAAAACCATTCTCGCTACGAAGATGCTCGTCATTGTCATCTTCGTTTCATTACTCATAAAGCAGATGGTAAATCGGCAAAGATGTACAAAGGAGCAAATATCAATTGATTGTCAAAAAATAGTAGATATGGTTAAAAGTAGTTTGTTTAGCACAGAATTGTATAATACTCCAAGGGAGTGTATCGAGGCTCAATTAAAGAAGTATAAAATTACTAGATGTTATTACTTTTTTCATAAGGGAGCTTCATTTACTAGCATTTATGGAACACCAGATGCAATTCGTGCAACTCCAGAAGAAATGCTTAAATTGGCTGTCGAACACTTCAATAAATATGGCGATGTAGAATTTGAGGGAGTTAATGAAGATAGCGCTATTTATGTTATTGGCTGTTGGGATGAAAGTGTGCAACCATAATAGAAACTTTTCCCTCAAATCTTTGGTGGTTTGAGGGAATTTATTTATCTTTGCAGCATATTTATTAACTTAAAACTTCAAAATATGACTAAAATTGAGCAACTTCTGAACGACCTTCAGACTGGTAACAAGGAGATGAGTGAGAGAGTAGAGTACTTCATACGGTGTACTCTTAAGGACCGTGAAATGAAGATTTTCCTTGAAATGCTAGGTATCGGGTGCATGAAACGAGGACCGCAAGAAATTTGCGAAGAGATGGGAATGACTGTCGATGAGGTTGATCGCTATTTTAAGAAGAGTTTGGCGAAACTGGAAGATATGATGACAAGATATCCTGATTATAATATTGATTATTGAATATTATACATTTTACACTGTTGTCAAGTATTATAAAGGTTGGAGAGTATGGCTACGACAGAGAAGACGCCACTTTGGCTGGAACTGAAAAAAGACTATATCGACGATAACTTCAGTAAACTGCAAGTCTATCTGCGCGATTGCGACGAACAGGGTAGGGGAGACGCCTTCTACGCCACTACCATCGAACTGTTCCGCGAACGCATCAGCGACCTTCTGAGAGATATATCCGAACGCCCCATCTATGCCGATGAGCAAGAACGCCAGAAACTCACGACCAATGTGAACATGCTTGCCACCTACCTGTTGGCCGACGGCAATCACTCCCTCGCACTTCCTGCCTATGTGGCCTTCATGAACGGACTTCGCCAGATGAATCCCAGTCTCTCCGACCTCATCGTCAAAACTGTCATGCAGCGTATCCGCCATGAGAAAGTCACCAATTTGGGATTCTCATGGAAGGACCTCGAGAAGATGGGAACAGAACTCTTCGCCCACAATGTCTGTAAACAGGCCAAGTTTGACAATCCACTCTCCAAACCGCAACTGCTCACCAAATACGGCACAGCTATCCTCACTAAAGACGGGCTGATGCTTACCCATGACAGTATGGCCGACTCGAAGAAACTCCTGAAAGACGGCAGCAACTCGCTCGATACAGGCATTGGCATCATGCTCAGAACGGCTTCCAACCAAAAGTTGAAGCAGAGTGCTGCCAATAGTGTAAAGGATATGGACGAGTACACCAAAGATTTCATTCTGGCTCAGGCTAAAGTCCAGAACAAACCTGCTGCCCCCAAACTAAGGTCATATGATGCGAGCGACGAGGTTATTGTTAAGGTAGTAGGCATAGGCCACGAAGTGATGGTGGAAACTATCGACCCCAACTACCATAAGATAGAAGGTGTCATCAGGTACGACAGGCCAAGTATTATCTATTATCGGACTGACGAACTCTTTAAGTATTTCCATGTTGGTGACTATTTGGTAGCTACAATTAAGAATCCTTTTCATGGTATATTCAGCATTCAGGATCAGCTGATCAAATTCTTTGTTGAATATGCCGAAGAGTGTGCGGAATACGATGGTGATACTATGACAGCCAAACTTATCGATGAAAAACCCGCTTATACTGTCTGGCTTACCAATATAGGAGTTGCCGTTCAGGTTGAAGGGTCGTCACCTTATCATCGCGGTGATTATGCCAACATTACAGTCAACGAGTTTTGTACAGGCAAACGCTTAGGCCTGATAAAAGGTTATATAGCAGGTGATGCTAAAGAGACCTTCAGCGAATCTTCAGCTCGGCACGACTGTATCCGTGTCTTTGCTGAATATACCGAGCCCCCCGTCTATCAGCGCCCAGAGGAAGACACTGCCGAACTCAGTCCCGTACTGCTGCGCCTCTTGTTGCGCCTGCTGTTCGACTATCAGAAGTCCCTGCTTAAGCCCTCCGAGCGCTTCCGCTATCTCGCTAATGCCAACGTGATGGCCGAGATGGTGGGCGACGATCTCTCAGCCTCCTACATCAGTTTTGTCCGCACCTATCTGCGCGCCCTCATCCAGTTTGTCAACGGCGAAGACATCAACGCCATCCATCTCGAGCCAGATGAGGAGTACAGCACAGCCAAGCCCACCCTCATCCGTCTCGCCGTCATCGAACTGCTGAAGGAATATGGTCGTAAGGATAACTCCGAGAAACTGGCCCAGACCATCAGCGACTTCGAGGAGAGACTCCCGCAGTTGGCCCGTCTGGCGCGACTCATCCAGACCGCCAACTCCATGCTCGACATCCTCTCCGGCTCAGCCCGCAACGTGATCCATCGCGAAATCATCCGCACCCTCTCGCTCGAGACAGAGACAGATACCGACCTTGAAGCCGATCGCGGCACCTATCTCGGTATTGAGAGCGGCACCCAGGAGTTCAAGACCTCCATGGTCTACCCCCCAGACAATCACATGAAGCCCGACGAGTTTGCCCAGAATGCCAACATCATGAAGGCCATCTGTGCCTTCCTCAACTCTACCACAGGCGGCACCCTCTATCTCGGCGTCAGCGATCAGGGTTACGTGGTAGGCATCGACAACGACATGAAGTATCTCAAGTTGCAGACTATCGATGCCTATATGCGCTATGTGCAGGATACCGCCAAGAAACATTTTGGTATCGACGCCCTGCCTTATCTCCGCACCGAACCACTCTACGACGACAAAGTCGTAGCCATCCATATCGATCCCCATCCCTATCGAGTGGTCGAACTTAACGGCACAGCCTATCTCCGCGTCAATGCCGAGTCGCGCATTATGCCAGAACAACTCCGCCTGCAGATGCTCGACCGCAAGGTGTTCACCAACAAGAATCGTGCAGCAGCCATTTCCCTCCTGCAGCAGGCCTATTCCCAGAAGCGTTGCGCCATCCTCCACAGTTACTCCTCCAACAACAGCGGTGGGGTAGAAGACCGCCTGATCGAACCCTACGATGTGAGGCCTGAAGACAACCTCGTGATCTCTTACGACATCAATAGGAAAGGTACGCGCGTCTTCAATTTCAATCGCATTGGCTATGTCGAGATCCTTGCCGACAAGCCCTGGACCAACGCAGAACGCCACAAGCCCGTCTTCGTCGATGTATTCCACATGTCCGACGACAATGTGAAGATTCACATCTCCCTCCAACTCGACCTCATGGCCAAGAACCTTCTCGTTGAGGAGTTCCCCCGTGCCAAAGACTATCTCACAGGTCATAAGGGCGACGAGAACATCTGGTATTTCGATACCGACGTCTGCCGTCTCGAAGGCATTGGCCGTTTCTATATCGGCCTTGCCAACCACATCACGATCCTCGAAGGCGAACCCCTCAAGCAATACGCGGCTGAATATGCAAAGAATAATTTACTATAGTTAGAAGAATTAGTTTATTGGTATTTAAAAGGGAAGGTCATCTGGGTTCGCATCGGGATAAGATTGTTGTTCATTGACTTCTGTTGTCTGCTCTCCTTCTTCCTCATTCAAACCATCTTTTTCCGATTCTTCATTTTTGTCAGCATAATAATTGTAAGGATTGTCAAATAAATCTAATGTGTCGGTATCAAGAAAAAGATAGCGCGAATACATATTACGCTCAGGATCAGTGAAGTCAGGAAAGAATTCAACGACATCATTATATCTTAGTGTCAGATCTTCACATTCTGCACTCATTCCAATTACTTTTAATATTGCGGTTTCGCCGTCTATGTGGATTACAGCAGTCTCAACGGGGAAACTGAATGTTTCATCACCGAAATCATAGTCAAAATGATCTCCTACTTTTACAGAATTTTCCATATTTGTTAAATTGAATTTGTTAATATACTCGTTTGAATTGCAAACATTGGGAACTTCTTACCTGGAACTAGCAAGAGATCCACATCCCAAGGCTCTACAAATGGAAATCCTCGATCTTGTCCGTCGCGTATCATTTTAACTCCAGGCAGGTATATACCACCTTCCTGCATGGGAAGTTCCTTATAATGCTCCTTGATTTCCTCCCGCATGGTGAACTCAAAGCGGAATCGCTTCTCGCCCTTTTCTTCACAAACATTACTTTCGTAGTAACTGTTCAGGAGATTGCTGCAGATCAGGATATTCTGTTCATCAATCCATCCTCTTCTCAAACGAGTGCTTTTGTCTTTTGGTATATGGTTACTGATGCCCACTACTATGGATAGTCTTTCTCCTGTCTTAATAATATGCTTATGAACTGCAGAAATGACATCCATATTACCATCTACTTGAACTTTTATAGTTTTGTCATTCAAGTTGCGGATCACATGCTCGAACCTATTCCATTTTATCAAATTCCTATTATAGTTCTTAAACTCTCTCAATTCATACTTTTCGTCAACATAGAAATGACAATTCTTCCTGCCGCTTTGAACACTTCTGTCCATCGCCACAGCCATTAGGTAACTATCGTTTCTGCATGTAGTCTTATTGTGAACCTGAGTCCTGTTTCCTTTGAATCGGGTGCTATTCCATGCTGTGCCACATGCAAAATGGTCTGCCTGATGAACAAGACTATGTAGGACATTATACTCATCGATTTCTTGCCGTGATTTTAAATGATGATGGCGATTGTTGTTCATATGATTACGTACAGCTTCCCTTTCTGCTTCTGTTCCCACATCCAGGTTTTTCATAATCCAATATGACTTGTTGCCATGATCGGATGATACGTCCTTTCCCTTATCCGTCTTGACGGTGACATGCATGTCGCAAAGATCATGTAGTAGACAGACAATTGCTAATTTCTGATCTGTAGCATACTTAGACAATAGGGCAAAATCCTTTTCCTTCAGTTTTTTGTCCCTTATTGCTTTGGCGATGAGATACACAGCCCACATATGTTGTGAAGCCCCTCCCGTCCAATGATTGTGAGAACTGCTCCTACACTCATAATAACGATGACGCTCCATATATTGGAGCATTTTCTCAATATTGGCTATCTTTGTATTCCTAAGCGTATCAATTATCAGTTTTCTTAACGTCATACCATATTTGTATCATTACCCTTATCTGCAATTATTCAAGCCACAGATCCCTGGTGCTTCCGAGTTTCTTATAATATTAATCATTATCTGTGTTAAATCTAACAAGAGATTTCATTTTGAACATAATTATTTCACGACCATCTTCTCTTTCTAAGTTGTAATCAAGATATTGTAGTTCATCGAAGAACTTGCATGTGTTGTCATCGTTATGCGTAAAAACAAAGATTCTGGCATTATTCTCGCGCTGATTCTTTATTGCACCATTAATATGCGTAAAAACTTGTGGGAATCTTTTATCTTCTCCGTTCCCACGGAAGCTTATTATATGTGGATGCTCATTATCAAGATCGGTCGCTTTTGTCTTGCTAATGAATATAAGAATGTCTC
>JAEEGJ010003815.1_pt1 | contig 54656 bp, 45 predicted proteins | sample 8958761 | NCBI WGS metagenome assembly JAEEGJ01 (sample SAMN16246546, study PRJNA631951) | gut metagenome | biome: gut microbiome; feature: rumen; material: RS-attached | host: Bos | place: Iran: Karaj | collected 2018-10
AGTAATGTCTTTCCATGGCGTTGCTCCGGGTGGGGTTTACAAGGCCGGTACGTTACCGCACCGCCGGTGAGCTCTTACCTCGCCTTTTCATCCTTACCTTTCCCCGAAGGAAAAGGCGGTTTTCTTTTCTGTTGCACTTTCCTTAAAGTTGCCTTCACCGGGAACTGCCCGGCACCCTTGTCCTATGGAGCCCGGACTTTCCTCACGCACGGCCTTTCAGCACTTGTGCCCGCGATCATCCGGTCCAGCTTAGAAAACATGTATATTATAATCGAACAGTTCCTAATCTTCTAGCGATTTTTATCACCATTTATGTCCGTTATACACAGAAACCGGCAAATTCGGCAATATGTGCAAAAGCTGTTCCTGAAGCGATGGCAGAACTATGCGTTCTGTGACCTCGTGACCGGCAGCGATCACGGCGATACCGGACTCTTCCAGATCGATCATGTTATGATGTTTCATCTCACCGGTAACTACCACATCAACGCGGTAAGACTTTAATACAGGGATCGATTCCTCTTCAAAAGCACCTCCCTGCACAAAGACCCGTGACACTTCCTTATCCTTGTCCGTATTAAGCAGAAGTCCGCTCGCGCCGAGTTCTTTTTTCACCATATCGGCAAAGGAAAACAACGAGACGGAATCCTGGCCGACACTGCCGCAAAGCCCGACTTCCACATCCTCGAGACTGATCTGCATGACCAGTCCCAGTGCGGTAGCCAGCGCATGATTGACACCCTGAGCTGCTTTATCAAGATTTGTATGGGCAGAAAAAAGATGAATATCATTCTTTATCAGTTTCCGTACATTGGCGCCGCGGGGAGTGTGATAATCCACGCAAGTCAGCGGATCAAAGAACAGCGGATGGTGAGTGATGATCATATTCGCTCCAACCGACATCGCATGATCAATCGCAGATGACTGCGCATCCAGCGCAAGAAGAACACCGTTTACTCTTTCGTTCGCATCCCCGATCATCAGGCCGACACGGTCCCATTCACAAGCCAGTTCAGCCGGTGCGATTTTCTCCATCGCAGCCATGACATCTTTCACATAATAATCTTGGTTCATAGGTATTTCTCCCAGTTTTTCAGTATTTCAGCGCACTTTTTTTCTCCGAGGGCACGTTTTCTCATTAACTGCTCCTCATGAGCAATATATTCAGAATAGTATTCCGGACGGTTTTTAATGATCAGCGGTCCGAGGAATAATTCAGCATCTGACAGATCATATACTTCTCCATTATATACCGCAAAGATGACTACGTAAAAATGCCCTTTTTCGATAGATATCTTCTCATTTTGGATGGAAAAGCCGTTTTCGCTCAGAAACTTTCTAACCTCATAGAATGATCTCTGCGGCTGAAGAACAAATGCCATTTTTTTCGGGATGGACTCATCAGACGTAAGAGCCGAGCTTAAGATCTTACAGATCTCCAGACCTCCCATTCCTGCGATTACAGCCGTCATATCAGGGGAAAGAGAAACTCCCTTCAGGCCGTCTGTAACTAAGACCTTGCTTCTCTCCTCGAAGTTTTCTCCATTCATTCTTTCCGCTGTCCGTCTGGCAGGAAGTTCATGGATATCCGTTGCAATCACGTTCTGGCAGATATTCTCACGCAGGCACCATGCGCCTAGTTTTCCATGATCAGATCCGACATCGACGACAGTTTCACAGGGAGGAATCATTGAAGCGACAGTCTGAAGACGGGGCGATAAGACCTCTTTGTTTCCCATTATCGCTTCCCCATCTTTTTCTTAAGCTCGGTAAGGTAAAGCAACGTAGATCGCAGAAGACTTTCCGTCGCATCACGGTCCGGTCCTTCCGGCATCACATCAAGCCTTTGCGCCAGCATATCCTTCTGTTTCGTATATACATTCATACGTACGCGATAAAGGTAATCCTTCGTATGTGCGAGCAATGAATTCACATCATCGCCGTATTTGACACTCATAAGAGCCTCAGACAGAGTATCTCCTGCCGGTCTTTGATTCAGGATCAGGTTATCTCCTGCCAGCAGAAGTCTATTTGCATCGAGTTTTCCTTCTTTCAGTACAGGGAGGATCTGACGTGCGATCGTACGCATGGAGCCCATTGTAAAATCAGTCTCCAGAGGCTCATCCCCATACATCTCTACAAACTTATCATATTCGGATCCCAGCGCAGACAGAAGGCAAACCAGAACAAGCTCATCCCTTGATGCCGTCTCATCCGACTTTCTCTCCGGAAGGATCTGTGTCTGCTTCTCCACTTCTTTCTGGGAACGGGAGATGGCTTCCTGATGTGTCTGACTGGAGAGTTTCCCGACTTCGGACATGACAGAAGCAGCAGATACACCGAGGATCTGCGCCGCTTTATATGCCGCCCGCTCGCGCAGGATCATATTATCCTCCCATGACAGATATGTCGAGATCAGCTGCTGGAAGACAACCGCATCAAATCTTCCGCTCTCCATACTCTGACGGTGCGCCGAATCCACAAGATAATCGAGGACCGGCACTGCCTGTTCGACCACTTTTGCAAATTCATCTTTCCCGTATTCACGGATGAATTCGTCAGGATCTTTACCATTCGGCACCTTCGCGACACGGACCTGCGTCGTCATGCCTGTGTGCTTCTTTTTACGCTCCATCAGCATCTTCAGGCCTCGCACCGCCGCATTCTGACCGGCACGGTCCGAATCATAGAAAAGCACTACCTCCTCGCAATAGCGTTCCAGAAGATCGAGCTGTCTTTCCGTGAGCGCTGTTCCTAAAGAAGCTACCGCATTCGTCACTCCTGCCTGATGCATAGAAATGACATCCATGTATCCTTCCACGACGATGATCCGTTTCATCTTCGCCTGCTTCGCGAAGTTCAGTGCATAGAGATTTCTCTGCTTGGAATAGATCGGGGTTTCCGGCGAGTTTACATATTTCGGCTGTCCGTCACCGATGATACGGCCGCCAAATGCAATAAGTTCCCCCATTGCATTAAATATCGGGAACATCAGGCGCCCCCTGAAAAGATCGAAGGTCTTCCCGTTCTTTGTGACGAAAAGGCCGGATTTCTGGATCTCCTGCTGAGTGAACCCTTTGCTGACCAGATGATTATACAGGCCGCTCCATTCATTCGGAGCATAGCCCAGGCCGAATTTCGTCGCAGTAGCAGGAGAGATCGCGCGTTTCTGAAGATATTTTCTGGCTTCCTCTCCCTTTTCCGACTTGAAACTCTTGTAATAATAGCGAGCAGCCTCAAGAAGCACCATTTTCAGGCGCTTCCGAAGCTGCTCTTCTTTTCGGTAATTTGCATCGTCCGGTTCCGGAATAGTAACACCGGATTTTTCCGCCAGGAACTTCAGAGCCTCAATATAACTCAGATGCTCGATCTCCATGATGAAGTTCACGACGTTACCGCCCTTGTGGCAGCCGAAACAATAATAGATCTGCTTATTTACAGATACAGAGAACGATGGTGTATCTTCCGAGTGAAAAGGACAGAGCCCGAACTGATTCTGTCCGGAACTCTTGGTAAACTGCACATACTGACCTACGACCGAAACGATGTCGCTTCGGGAAATGATTTCTTCCACTACTTCATTTGGGATTCCGCCGCGGCCGTTGCTCATCGATTATGTCCTTTTTAATCCTTTAATTCACCGAGTCCGTTATCTTCCTTCTCTGCTGCTTCCTCAACCGGAGCTTCTTCTGTTTTTTCTTTCTTCTTCAGAACGATCTTATCGGATTTCTTCTCTTCCTTAGATGCAGCCTGATCCTTGGTAGCTTCCGGCTTAGCATCTCTGGAGATAACCGAATTGATCGCATTCTTCTTAAATGTAACCAGTGTATTTGCGGCAGAAGTCATGATCGTGACCTCATCATCACGGATGTTTGCGACCTTTCCTACAAGACCGCCGATCGTGATGACCTGATCGCCGACACGCATCTTATCTACCTTAGCACGGAGCTCTTTTTCCTTTTTTCTCTGCGGACGAAGAGCGATCACATACCAAAGAATGATAAAGACTGCGAAGATCGCAACCATAATAAGTGGATTTGCGCCTGGAGCCTGCTCTGTTGTCGCTGCAGCGCCATCTAATAAATAACGAACCATTGAATAATTCCTCCCGTTTCTATTTCCTTATCGTTATTAGTTATCGTCACCGATCATCTTCTGCATATCGTACATGCCGGGTTCTTTTCCGAGCATATACATCGCAGCTCTCACCGCTCCGCGGGCAAAAACACTTCTGGTCTGTGCGCTGTGAGAGATCGTCACGATCTCCTCTCCGCCAATGAACATGACCTTATGCTCGCCAACGATGTTTCCACCGCGGATCGAATGTATACCAAGTTCTTTCTTTTCTCTCTGCTGACGCTTGGACTGACGCTCATATACATACTCAAGCTGTCCATCCAGAGTATCATTCATCGCATCGGCGATCATCAGAGCGGTACCGGACGGAGCATCCAGTTTCTTATTGTGATGTTCCTCGACAAGCTCGATATCGAAGTCCGGATACAGCTGAGCTGCAGCCTTCTTCACCAGATTGATCAGCACATTGATGCCAAGAGACATGTTGCCGGAATAGAAAACTCCTACCTTGGTAGAAAGAGCGGTAAGTTCCTGCTTCTGCTCATCAGAAAGGCCAGTCGTACACATTACGATCGGCTTTTTGGATGTTTCCGCCAGTTTTGTTATCGCTGCAAAAGCACTGACATGGGAAAAATCGATGATCACATCGAACTCTTCCTTGCACTCCATAGGATCCTTATAGATTGGAAAATCAGAGGCAGGATTCTCGACCACATCCGAGCCGGCTACGATCACAGCATCATCATAGCCTTCAACCATCTCGGTGATAACCCGTCCCATACGGCCCATACAGCCACTTAAGAAAATTCTTGTTTCAGACATATATTACTCGCTTTCATTTCATCGTAAATAAGTAGGATCAGGCCTGCTTATGGAAAGAAAGGTCGTATTGCTTTAAGACCTCTGCCAGCTTCGCCTTTCCATCATCGCTCATACCAACAAGCGGCATACGGCAGGAACCGATATCCCATCCGAGGATATTGAGTGCTTCCTTGACAGGAATCGGACTCACATCAGAGAAAAGTGCTTTTACCAGAGGAATGATATCCGCCTGGATCTTCGCTGCTGTCTTCACATCCCCATTAAGGAAAGACTCTACCATGTTATGCATCGTTTCCGGAACAATGTGTGAAGCAACAGAGATAACGCCCTTACCACCCATTGACAGAAGCGGGACTACCAGTCCATCTTCACCGGAATACAGAACCATATCATCTCCACAGAGGCAAACCGTCTCCGGAACCTGAGCCATATTACATTCCTTGATACCTACGATATTCTCTATCTCCGAGAGTCTCTTATAAGTAGACGGAGCAATATTCAGATTCGTTCTCGATGGAACGTTATAGACAATGATCGGCAGATCCGTCGCCTCGGCAGTAGCCTTAAAGTGACGGAAGATACCCTCCTGGGATGTCTTGTTGTAGTAAGGTGTTACGGTCAGCAGAGCGTCAGCTCCGATCGCCGTTGCCTCCTTGGCAAGCTTAATTCCATGAGCGGTATCATTGCTTCCTGTTCCAGCGATGACCGGAACACGTCCATTAACATATTCAACAACAGTACGGATCGTAAAAAGATGCTCTTCATCCGGCATAGTAGCCGCTTCACCTGTGGTTGCAGCAACCACGATAGCATCCGTCTTATGTGCTAAATGGAAGTCGATCAAAGCCTTCAATTTTTTAGTGTCGACACCTCCTTCGTTAAAGGGTGTGACCAGCGCGACAGCCGAGCCGATAAAAACGGGCTTCTTCATAACTCATGCCTCCATTTCTTTTGATATTTCAGTGATTTTCAAGCACGAAACGGTGCAGGGAAAACCTCATAAAATCATACCACCTACTATACACGAACGTCAATTGCTATTATAATACTAGGCTATGAAAACAAGTGATTTTTACTACGAACTACCTGAAGAACTGATTGCCCAGCACCCGCTTTCTGACCGTTCCAGTTCCCGACTGATGACTCTGGATGGCAGTACAGGTGCGGTTTCACATATGCATTTTTCCGATCTGCCGTCTCTTCTTCATAAAGGTGATGTGCTGGTCATCAATAATACGAAGGTTATTCCCGCCAGACTCCTCGGGTCCCGAAGCGATACCGGATCTGCCGTCGAGCTCCTGCTTCTGAAGCGCATCGACGAGAATCACTGGGAGACGCTGGCACGTCCCGGAAAGAAGATCCGTCCCGGAAAAAGGATGACTTTCCTCCCTGGAAAGCTGGAAGCCGAGTGCGAAGAGGTACTGCCGGACGGCAACCGTATCATTCGATTTGATTTTAGCGGCATATGGGAAGAGATCCTGGATGAAGCCGGCACTATGCCGCTTCCACCCTATATCCATGAACAGCTGGAGGATCAGACACGATATCAGACGGTATATGCGAAGGAAACCGGTTCTGCCGCAGCTCCGACCGCAGGCCTTCACTTCACGCCGGAGCTTCTCGGAAAACTCCGTGAAATGGGAGTTGAGATCTGCGAAGTCACGCTGCATGTAGGTCTTGGTACCTTCCGTCCTGTCAAAGTGGATGATATTTCTGACCATCACATGCACAGCGAATGGTATGAGCTGGATGAAAAGGCATCTTCCACACTTCGGAAAGCACGCCGCGAAGGCCGTAGAGTCATTGCTGTAGGAACTACTTCATGTAGAACACTTGAGACCGTTGCAGCCAAAGATCCGGGCATGCACCCTTGTTCCGGATGGACGGACATCTTCATCTACCCGGGTGTCGATTTCCGCTGCATTGACGGACTGATCACGAATTTCCACCTGCCGGAATCCACCTTGATCATGCTTGTTTCCGCTTTCGCTGGAAAAGAACATGTGCTTAATGCTTATAAGACAGCCGTATCCGAAAAATACCGTTTCTTCAGTTTCGGTGATGCCATGTTTATCACCCCTGAAAAACCGAGAATCAAAAGTCCCCTGGAGGATCAGGAATGAGTAAGTTTCCCGTTTACTATGAACATATCCACACCTGTAAGCAGTCCGGTGCAAGACTCGGCCGTGTGCATACACCTCACGGAAGTTTCGACACGCCGGTATTTATGCCGGTCGGCACGCAGGCCACGATCAAGGGCATGTCTCCGGACGAAGTGGAAAGCATGGGCGCCCGCATCATCCTTTCCAACACATATCATCTGTGGATGCGTCCGGGAAACGATATCGTGAAAAAGGCCGGCGGGCTTCATAAATTCATGAACTGGAAGCACTCGATCCTTACAGACAGCGGAGGATTCCAGGTCTTCTCTCTTGCCCGCCCGAAGGACATTACAGAGGAAGGTGTACATTTTAAGTCACATATTGATGGTTCTGCACATCTTCTCACACCGGAGCTTTCCATGAAGATCCAGAATGATCTCGGTTCGGATATTATCATGGCCTTTGATGAGTGCTGTGCATGGCCGTCGGAGCACCGCTATGCGCAAAAATCACTGGAACGCACCACCAGATGGCTCGAAAGATGTATTGAAGCGCATGAACGTCCCGATGAACAGGCACTTTTCGGAATTATCCAGGGGTCCTGTTATGCAGATCTTCGTAAGCAGAGTGCAAAGGAGATCACTTCCTTTGATCTTCCCGGCTACGCCATTGGCGGTCTTTCTGTCGGCGAACCGGCGGAACTGATGTATGAGATGCTCGAAGAAACAGTACCTCTTATGCCGGAAGATAAGCCGCGTTACCTGATGGGCGTCGGTACTCCGGACTACCTGATCGAGGGTGCGATCCGCGGAATCGACATGTTTGACTGTGTCCTCCCGACCAGAATCGGACGTAACGGTACAGTGCTGACACACGATGGCCGCCTCATCGTGCGTGATAAGAAGAGCGCCGAAGACTTCCGTCCTATTGAGGAAGGCTGTACATGTTATGCCTGCCAGAACTATAGCCGTGCATATATCCGTCACCTTCTGAAGGCCGGAGAGATGTTTGGCCTGAGATTATGTTCATGGCATAATATCCATTTCCTGCTTCATCTTATGGAAGACGTAAGAAAGGCGATCGCTGACGACCGCCTTCTGGATTTCCGTGATGAGTTTTTCGCAAGATACTATCACAAGTGATTATTCAGAACGGATAAGAGACCTAATGGTCAATGTATAATTCAGCGCGACCTGTTCGCGGTCATTTTCGTCACCGCATGTAGCGATTATCGCGTAATATGTACCGTTAAGATTGATCACACAGGACGTACACTCCAGCGGCTTATCATCATTATCAATCATCGTAAGATTGTAATTCCGGATACGCATCTCGAGATTGGAATTGATCGTCGGAGTCACAGATGTATATCCGCCGAATTTGAACTGTGCACCAAGTGCCTGCTCTGCTGTAGTACAAGCTGCGGTAATAGAGCTCTGATCGCCAAGGGATAGCACATAGATGCGGCTGTCCGGATCACTAACATTATTCAGGCTCATACATATAGAATCGATATTTCCCAGCTTCACATCCGTTATATTCGAAGCATCTGTCTTCCGATAAAGAATACTCGGCCGGTTTTCTACTTCAAAGAACTCATAATCCGAAGTCGAAGAAGAATCTTCCGTAAAGCTCAGAAGAATTCCGGAAATCATCTCAAGATCATCAGATGAATACATACCATATTCATCCGATGGCATGAAGCCACAGTTAAGGAATATACCCTGATCCTCTTTTCTTTCAACCGCAAGTATGGTTACATCAAGTCTTTGGCCTGCTCTATAGGCAATTCCGCTCAATTCTACAACAGTACTGTTATTAAACGAGTGTATGAAGAAATAATCGGGAGTAAGCTCGACATCAGTTAGACCAAGCCCATCCTGAAGATACTGGATAGACAGTTCATCGCTCTGTGCAACAAAGTCCGTAAGCGAATCGATCCGAAGATCTCCGAACCCGCATATTGCATCAGTAGTTACCATCAGTGATCTGTCCTCTTTTTCAAAAACGAACAAACCGTTTCTGTTTTCGAATGAGAAATCCTTGTTCGCGGAAACGGAATACTGACGAACAGTATCGGTATATATGATCTTATCTCCGTCCTCTCTGGTCTGCGGATCAGGTATTGTCGGAGCATCTGTTTCTGTCGGTTCCGTCGTCGTTTTTTTCGGTCTTCTAGTACTGGTACGAGAAGTCTGCTCTCCCCACTCATAGTTCTTACTGATATAGATCCCCGCTGCTGTTCCTATTCCGGCAAGCGCGATAATACCGGCAATAATATATGTCAGCGGACGCTTCCAAATACTCTTTTTCGCAGTAACCGGGGGTGTAACAGCAGATTCAGATGTAACCTGTGAAGCACCGGCAGCTTCATTTGCGAATATCGAAGGTGAAATCACCTTCTGCGGCGCATAACCGGCACCCTGCTGCGAAGTAGGAATAACAGCAGGCTGCTGCGAAACAGCTTGCTCCGGCTGCTGGGAAACAGTTTGCACCTGCTGACGGGCAACATTTACAGGCTGCTGAAACTGAGGATTTTGTGCAGAATCCTCCTGATCTATCATCACAGTCTTACCGCCGATCATCTGATCTTGAGGATCAGCAGCAGTTCCGGAGAGTGCCGCGGCAAAAGAATTCATATCAGGGAATCTGCCGGAAGCACTGACAGAAAGTGCTTTCATCAAGGCATCACTAGCATACTGAGGCATGCTGACACCTAACTTGACCGGTGGAACCAGCGTATCTTCATGCACACGTTCGATCGCATCCGGAGGCATCACACCGGTAATAATCAGATACATAGTAGCCGCAAGGGCGTATTCATCAGACCAGGGGCCCTGATTACCATGCTTTCTGTACTGTTCTTCCGGCGCAAAACCATGCTTCAGAATGATCGATTTACTCTTATCCGAGTCGATTGCCAGACGCGCCGCTCCAAAATCAAGAAGCCTGGTCTGACCGTTCTTCATAACAACGATATTATCCGGGCTGATATCCCTGTGAAGAAGATTATGGCGGTGAACATGCGCCAGAGACTCAATGATAGGAAGCAGGATACGGCGGGCCTCGTCATAGGAGAGTTTACCGCCCTTCTGCTGAGTATATTTCATCAGATCGACACCTTCGATGTACTCCATGACGAAATATGCTGTATTATTCTCCCGGAAGTAATCATGGACCGTAACGATATTCGGGACATCCCGAAGTTTCGCAAGAAGTCTGGCTTCTTCGAGGAATTTGCTGGCACCGGTATCAAACTTCGGCTGTTCTTCGGGAGCTGTAACCGTCATCGTATAGTGGTCGGAATCACGAAGAGCTATACCGGACGGAAGGAACTCCTTCACCGCCACACTGATCTCCAGCGTCATATCAAAAGCGAGATAAGTAACGCCGAAACCGCCAACACCAAGAACCCGGCCGGTAATATAGCGGCCGTTCAGGATAGTACCGACAGGAAGAGCCACGAACGGATGCCTGTACTTCGAAAGATCAAAGCCGCAGTGCGGACAGGGTCCTACTCCATCATGCTCACTAAAACAACCGAAACAGAGTTTACTAGTATCCATAGAATCACCCTGCCGTCTTTAAGTATGTAACCAAAGTCATATTATCGCCTTTTAAGCGGCTTCTCTGAACGGCACGAAGGATCATCTTCTGCGCCCAGTCTTTGGCATTAAATGATTTATGAAGATCGATAAGCATTTCCGTCTCATACACATATTCCCATAAGCCGTCTGAACAAACGAGGATCGCATCACCGGAAGCAAGATCAAAGGATTCTTCATGAGGTTCGATCGTTTCGCGCTGACCGACACAGACGGTCATGCCTGTTCTTCCATCCTGTTCCCTGATAGCATCGTATTCGATCTCTCCCCGTTCAAAAGAACGATATGTAGGAGTATCATCGACAGAATGGTGCATCAGCTGACCGGCTGAAAAATGGTAGATATGGGAGTCACCCACATTTGCCCATTCACAATGATTGTTTTTGATCCGGACCACACAAATCGTTGCACCGGCACGCCGAAGCTCCACATTATCGAACTGCAATTCACGGAATTTCGAATTCGCAGTAATGCAGCTCTCGGCAGGTGCTTCTCCCTCAATAAGTGCAGCCAGGGCGGCATCAGATATAATCTGTGCCGCCTGATCGCCGTTCGGAAGGCCGTTTAAGCCATCACAAAGAACGATCAGGATCTGGCCATCGTGTTCGATGACTTGCGCATGATCACAATTCGGTTCATGACCGCCTACGTTTGTGTACAGGAAATGGTCCATTTATCCGCGTTCTACCTTAAACTCATTTGACTTATCTGCAAGTGCGAAAATGGATCCGGGTTCCAGAGACTCCGGAACACCCTTGGTAAGTTTTCTTCCATCTCCCAGATATGTTCCATACGTGGAGCCGTTGTCTGTAAGCATGAAAGTCTTTGTTCTCATATCGAAATAGATTGAGCAGTGATTCGAGCTGATACCGGGTGTATCTTCCGGGAATACCATAGTACATGTATTTCTGTCACGGCCGATCGTCATCGTATGTTTAGAGATATCGTAACGCATACCTGCAAATACACCCTTGACGCAAACAAGATAAGAAGTAAGGCCATCGTCATCCGGATTTCCGCCGCCACGTACAAACAATACAAGAAGCAGACCGATGACACAAACTGCTGCAGCACCGGCAAATACAAACATTAACAGTTTATTGTTCTCGACTTCATCTTTTCTCTTTTCGACTCGCTCTTCAAATTCAGCAATTTCTTCCGCGTTTTCGATCTTAGCAAGCTGTTTTTCAAGCTTCTTTACAGCTTCTGCTTTCTCATTTTCAAATTCTTCCTTCTCAGCCTCAACCAGAGCATCAAAGTTAGCAAGATAATCTTCACTGGTGATATACGGAATATTATTCTGATCCAGGATCTCCATGATCAATTTGGATTGGATCGCGAAGTTAACACTCTCACTGTTCTTATGGATCAGTGTATTCATACCGATAAGATATCCGTTTTCATCAAACAAAGGTCCACCGGAGTTACCATGAGAAATGAACGCGTCATGCTGGAATGTGTGATAAGCAACGCTGCCCGGAACGACGTCCGTCTTCGAGATAACGCCGCCCGTTACCGTCTGACTTGCCATATCGTATGACATTCTCGGATCAATTTCCGAAGACTTGTCAGGATATCCGATTGCAGTAACCTTTTCACCTGTCTTTACTTCATCCGAATTACGGATAATAACCGTTCTTCTTTCGCTTGTAGGCTGTTCGATCTTCAGGATCGCCATATCCATCTGAGCGTCAAACTCAAAAAATACGACCTCTGCCGGAACGTTCTGCTTATTTTCCAGACGGACATACAGTTTCTGGCCGTCTTTCTGATAGTCAGCAACAACGTGACCATTGGTAACGAAATACTGAACATCAGCATCGAGATCAGTAGCAATCGGATAGGAAGATCCCAAAGAACCGTAACCCGTCGGATCCACGCAGAAAACAGCAGCTACAGATGCTTGATTCTCTGATGGCGAGAAACTTTTCTTATACTTGCTCTCATCGGCCTGGAAGGTCTTATTCTTCACTGCCTGTATCTGCTCTCTGATTACCTGACGTTCTTTTTCCGAATCAGCCGTCTCTTCTTTGGCTTCCTCGAGATTCTCTTTGGCAATTTTCAGATTATCCTTTGCCTGCCCCCACTGCACACCGGATACGATCGACATTGCTCCGCAGCCAACTATGGCTGCAGACAGTACGGAAACCAAAGTGTACTTCAAACCCTTTTTCATTCTCAATTTCCTCCTATTCTATGAACAGAAAATACGATAGCTGTATAATTATCCTGAAATTTCTTATTTTTTGTCATTATCCCCTTTTCCAGAATTTCCGCGCACTCCGAAGGCTTATGCATCATAGCCTGGCGGATCTCCTCAAAAGAAAGCGTATCACTGATACCGTCCGAGCACAACAGGTATACATCATTATCTAACACCTGCCATGGAACAATGGAATAATCCGGATTTACATGCTGGGCACCCATAAACTCAGTTAAAGCAGGAGCGTCGCTGTTTAACAAAGCCTGATCAACAGATATTGCACCGTCAGCAGCACGCATCAGAAGCTGATTGCCATATTCCTGTCGGACATTCATAGCATAAATACGATTATTACGCAGCAGGAAAAGGTCGCTATCGCCAACCGAAGCAAACCACATCTTATCATTCTGAACATACGTGATAACAACGGTGGTTCCTCCACGTCCGCTGTAGACCTTATGAATTTCATTGGAAAGCGCATCAAGGATCCAGCCGTCCTTAAGTTTTTCAAAGGAATACGGAAATTCGGTAATGATATCGGAAACAAGCTTATTTGATATGGAAGCTCCGGAATCAAGGCCCCCCATGCCATCACAGAGCACGGCAAGGAAGCCCTTATCTTTCCAATTAGCGTTCGGCGAGAATGCAAAAGCATCCTGCTGTTCTTCTCTTTCACCGACTCCCTGGCAATTTCCGATATCAATACGGAAACGGCCATTATCCATAAAGGATGAATTCTCCGATGTCTCACCACCTGCAGAATTCTTCTCTTTATTCAGGTTCCTGGATATCAAAATATAAATGATCAGGAAAAGAATGAGAAAAGCAAGGCAGCCGATAAACACCCAGCGCATTTCTTCGAAATACGCGATATAGGAGTCTATGAAATTACTCAATTGCTTTACCATGCAAACTTCTCACTACATACAGGAATAAACAGAAGTCTTGTCTGACCAACTCCGATAATGTCGTAGAGCTTCAGATCCGTCTCAGCATCAATGAATACACCATTAACAGAAACTTTCTTATCCGCATCACCTGCCGAAACGGTATAACGGAAAGAATCACTATAGTAGTTTAAGATCGCATGCTGGCTTCTGGAAACAGAGATATCACGATAAAGCGCAATCTCATAATTCTTCTGGCGGCCGATAACTGCTCTGGATTCCTGGAAAACATAGCTGGCGCCAGTCATTGGTCCATCAATGCAAACAAGGAATGCTCGCGCATGGATACGTGGCAGATAATCCATATCGGACTCTGTCAAGGCAACAGTAGCATTAGCATCACGAGTTACAGGTTCCGTAAAAGATGGAAATGAAACCGGCGCCTCCACAGGAGCAGATGGAGCGGTTTCTTCCGGAACGGAAGCAGCTTCTTCCTGTACGATCGGTTCGGAGACCTCAACTGCAGGTTCAGAAACAGGGGCTTCTTCTACCGCAGGAGCCGAAGAAGGGATCTGAGCAGCGGGATTACCCTGCATCATTCCGGGAACCGGTCCGCCGGGGAAACCGAATGCTGCAAAAGCACTGGCTTCTGCCTGTCCGACAGGCGCAGCCGCAGTATTTTCTTCAGAAGGAATCGGGAAAGTTGCTCCAACATCATTCGGGATCGGTGTCGGATGTTCTTTTACTCCAAGACCGGTAACCGCATAAGGTCTATCAGGAGAAGACTCATAAAAGTTCTCTTCCTGCGCGATCGGAATAGGATGTTCCGTAACGCCAAGTCCAGTTACCGGAAGGCTGACTTGCGGCTGAACAGAAACATTCTCAACAGGATCTACAGAAGGCGCTGCAAACGGTACAGCAGTAGGAGCGGCTACAGGTGTTGCCATTGGAGCCGGCTGATTCATTACTGGGGCTGCCGCAAAAGGCATAACCGGAGCAGCTGCAGGAGCCGTGACCGGCTGAGGAGCAGCTGCAGGAGCCGTGACCGGCTGAGGAGCAGCAATAGGAGTTACTGGTGGAAAATCAAGTGGTTCTTCCGCAATTGCAACTGTTTTATGAACCGGAGCAGGATTCTCATCAAAGCCGGCAATCGCCACAGTCTTTCCTACAGGACTTGCCGGTTCCATACCGGCGATCGCGACCGTCTTGCCACATGATGGCTCAGGGATCTGCATATTCGGTGCAACCGGAGGATTGACGGATCTGGGCTGATTGGAGTACTGGCTGCAATACGGGCAGCTTGCATATCGGTTTTCATCAAAGAAATGACCACGTTCACACTGTATCATTTGCATACACCTCGCTAACGATTTCATTCTATTTTAGCGTATTTGAATGTAAAAGTACAATAAACAGATCAAAAAGACTCAATATTATATATTAATTGTCTGCATAGATGATCTTCTGAATTGCCCGCCAGGTAAGATACATGGAAATATATCCAATAAAGCCAAACGAAAACAGAAGATACAAAAGCATGGCAATACCGTAACCCAGAGAACCTACGACAAAGACCAGAAGGAACGGTAAAAAACCGAAAAGCAGTGCCTGAACAACAAATACAAGAAGTGCTATCGGGAAATTTTTTATCGCCATGACCGCCGCATTCCGGTATACCTCTTTAAATGAAAGATCGACACATGCGATCAATGGATAAACGAACAGCTGCATGCAGCACCAGTAAGAAAGTATACAGAAAAAGAAGGATTTCGCCGCCATTCCCATAGCACCGCCGCTCATCGGGCCGTTCTGATAATACCCTATGTTAAAAAGCAGGACACAAGTAACGATGAGGGAAACAAACATGGCGCCAAGAGACTTTTTCCAGTTATCCTTCAATCCCTTTTTGATGTCATCTTTAAAGGAATTCTCACCGATAAGAACATTCTTAAAATAATAACTTACCGCGGAACATACAGGGCCATTAGCAACGAGATTAAACCCACAGAGCATGAACGAAGCGATCATCGTCATAAGATAATACATGTTATTTACCGCATCATCCGTAACAAGCGACTCATCAACCAGCCCCGTATCAAGAATATACTCTTTAAGTTTATCCGGAAGAAACTGCGGAATGATCATGGGGAAAAGAAGCATGACCACACAAAGTGCCAGAACAAAGACGATCATATTTCCAACAAGAAGCACGAAGTTTCCGGCAGATACTTTACCGAAATCACGTGCATAAGAGCGGAAAAAGCCTCTTTTCTTTTCAACTTTATTCCAATCTTCCGAATTCAGCTGCTGTTGGTTCATTTCCAAAGACTCTCCATTATCTCTCTGTTTTCACGGATCTGCGTTATCGCACGTTCCGCATATGCCAGATTTTTCTCTTTTTTCTTCCCTTTAACTTTGTAGCCCAACGGCGAAACAAGCCCGAAATTCGCATTCATCGGTGCAAAGTTACGAACTCCAGGATCGGATATATATGCAGCCATCGCACCGATCATCGTTTCCGGCGAGAAACGAACGGGGCTCTCAATTCCTAGAGCCTGCAGCGCAGCATAGTAACCGGCAACATATCCGGAAGCTGTGGATTCGATATATCCTTCAACACCGGTGATCTGACCTGCAAAGAAGACATTTTTATCATCCTTCATCCGGTACGATGCGTCAAGCAGTTTCGGAGATTCAATGTAAGTATTCCGATGCATGACACCATACCTTGAAAAATCTGCATTCTGAAGTCCCGGAATCATCTGAAACACGCGTTTCTGTTCCGGAAATTTCAGGCGCGTCTGAAATCCTACGATATTATAAATCGACGCACTTCTATCATCCTGACGAAGCTGAACGCAGGCATATGGTTCTTTACCGATCCTCGGATCAATTAATCCAACCGGTTTTAGAGGTCCAAACCGCATCGTATCATAGCCACGCTTAGCCATCGTCTCGATCGGCATGCAGCCTTCAAATACGGTTTCTTTATCGAATCCCTTTACATCAGCAAGTTCAGCAGAAACCAGTGCATCATAAAACTGACGGTATTCTTCTTCATTCATCGGACAATTAAGGTAATCATCCCCGCCTTTACCATATCGGGACATGGCAAAACAGATCGATCGGTCGATACTTGCTTCTGTGACTATAGGAGCAGCTGCATCAAAAAAATGCATATCCTGATGACCGATCTTTTCCATAATACTGTCATAAAGATCACCGTCAGTAAGAGGTCCGGTAGCGATGATCACAATACCATCCTCAGGAATACTATGGATCTCATCAAAGATCACTTCAATATTCGGATCTTCCTGGATCTTGCGAGTGATATATCCGGAAAACTCTTCACGGTCGACCGCAAGAGCGCCTCCTGCGGGAACCTGGCTCTTATCCGCAGACTCCATGATAAGTGAACCCAATATGCGAAGTTCTTCTTTAAGAAGACCAACACCGTTCTCCAGCTGATTTGAACGCAGTGAATTACTGCAGACCAGTTCAGCAAAATTATTACTATGGTGAGCTGGACTCTTCCGCACAGGTTTCATCTCATACAGCCGTACTTTAACACCAAGCCGGGAAGCCTGATATGCTGCTTCAGATCCGGCCAGACCGGCGCCAATGATAGTAATTTGAGGCTGACTCATATATTATGCCTCTTTTGCGTCAGAAGATGCTTTTTTACGGGTCTTCTTCTCTTTTACAGAGGATTTCTCATCCTCTTCACCCTTTGAAGACTTCTTAGCAGCATTCTTCGGGCATTCCGGATTCGCGCACTTAGGATATGCACGGCCACGGAATCTCTTCCAGACCATATAGCTTCCGCAAGTATCACACTTCTGTCCCTCTACCGGGAGATACCAGCTGATAAATGCGCACTCCGGATCTGTGCCTTTCTTATCACATGTATAGAAAACACGGCCTTTATATTTGTTTGACCGGTGCGAAACAAGACCGGAACCACAAATCGGGCAGGAACCCTTTACGGTCACTTCGACATTACGGGTAAATTTACATTCCGGGAAATGGGAGCAAGCAACGAATTGACCGAAACGTCCTTCTTTGATGATCAAATCGCCACCACACTCCGGGCACTTCTCTCCAATCTGCTTTTCCTCCATTTTCACTTTCGAAACAGCAGAACCTGCTTTTACGATAAGTTCATGGAAAGGAGGATAAAATTCCCTTAAGACTTTTACCCAATCCTTCTTACCGACTTCAATCTCATCAAGTTTAGACTCCATATCCGCTGTAAAGGATACGTCAACGATTTCCGTGAAGTTGTCCGAAAGAAGTAACGTTACTACTTTACCAAGATCAGTAGGATAAATGATCTTACCCTTTTTATCGATATAGTTTCTCTCAAGGATCGTCGAGATCGTCGGCGCATACGTAGACGGGCGTCCGATACCTTTTTCCTCCAATGTCTTGATAAGAGTCGCTTCTGTAAATCTTGCCGGCGGCAGTGTAAACTTCTGCTCGGACTTAATATCAATAAGCTTCAAAGCCTGACCATCAGATAATTCCGGGAGTTTTGCTTTTACATTCTTATCATCATCAGAATTTTCTTCTGCGATATCTGCATAAGCAGCAAGGAAACCCTGGAATTTGATAGTTTCACCCTGAGCACGGAAAATAGAATCCTGACAGATTACATCAAGTGAAACCGTATCCACTTCAGCAGATGCCATCTGAGAAGCAAGGAAGCGGTCCCAGATCAGTTTATAAAGCCTGTACTGATCCACACTCAAAGAAGACTTGATCGATTCCGGATCCAGTTCAAAATGCGCCGGACGGATCGCTTCATGCGCATCCTGTGCGGAATTCTTATTGGCATATTTTCTCGGTGACTTCGGCAGATATTTCTCGCCATACTTCTCGGAAATCAGACGTCTTGCGGCTGTCATCGCCTCATCTGATACACGAACAGAGTCTGTACGGATATAGGAAACAAGTGCGACCTGGCCCTGCCCTGAAATCTCAACACCTTCATAAAGCTGCTGTGCAACACTCATGGTTTTTCTTGAAGTGAAGCTGATCCTTCTGGATGCCTCCTGCTGGAGTGTACTTGTAGTGAAAGGAGCAAAAGGCTGACGCATCTTTCTACCCTTCTTCACTGTGTCAACAAGATACTGTCCGTTCTTGATCTTCGCAAGAAGACTGTCTGTCTCTTCTTTACTGCTGATCTTAACCTTCTCGATTTTTCCGTTCTTCTTTTCCCCATGGTATCTGGCCTTGAACGGGAAATCTGAATCAAGAGGAGTCAGCTCCGCATTTATGTTCCAGTATTCTTCCGGAACAAATGCCTCAATTTCCTTTTCTCTATCTACAACAAGTTTTGTTGCAACGGACTGGACACGGCCGGCAGACAGTCCTTTTCTGACTTTACTCCAAAGGAGCGGGCTCAGTTCATAACCTACCAGACGATCGAGCACGCGGCGGGCCTGCTGTGCATTTACAAGATCAATATCGATTTTTCTAGGAGACATGATCGCATTTTTGATAGCTTTTTCAGTAATCTCATTGAACGAAATACGGCAATCTTCATCGAGATCGATATTCAGAACCTTGGCGATATGCCATGCAATTGCTTCTCCCTCGCGGTCAGGGTCGGTTGCGATATAGATACGATCAGAGGCCGCAGCCAGTTCTTTCAGTTCACGGATAACTTTTTCTTTTCCGCGCATGTTAATATATGTCGGCTTAAAATCATGACGGACATCAACACCCATAGTGGATGATGGCAGGTCACGGATATGGCCTACAGACGCCGCGATCTTATATTCTTTCCCCAAGTATCTGCCGATTGTCTTGGCCTTTGCCGGAGACTCAACGATTACTAAGTTTTTACTCATGCCTGGTTATGCTCCCATAGATATTTTCTGACAGTATCTATATATAATTCATTAAAAGCAAATTGTCAAAACATATTTTTGCCGTTCTTTCTTGATTTGTCCCTCCAGTTCCATTTTTCCCAGTTCCGAAATGACGGTCCTGTACGAAAGGCCGCTCTCTTTGACAATCTCCTCTGCACTGAGTTCGCAGGAGCTTAATAGATCGTAAAGGATTCTTCTGATATCTTCAGAGGTCAGAAGTTCAGGAGTTTCTCTGACTTTCTTATCGAGTTTCTTTCGGTCGAATTCATCTTTAATCTCCTCAAGTTCCCTGAAAAACACCGCTTTTGCAAGATATGCCAGCACATCTTCCGGCTCAGTTGCTACAGTGGCTCCGTCTTTTAGTAGGGAAAGATTTCCTTGCGCTGTATCGGAATATATGATACTTGGAACCGCAAACACCTCTCTTCCCTGAGTTGCAGCAAAACTTGCCGTATGTAGGGTTCCGCTGTTTTTCCCGGCTTCAGTTATTACCACACAGTCAGAAATTGCCGAGAGAATCCTGTTTCTTGCCGGAAAATACTGACGGATCGGCTCAGATCCCGGTAATAGTTCGGATAACAGAAGTCCCTCCTCAGCAATTTGGTAATATAGCTCGTGGTTTTCCTGAGGATATATTTTATCCAGGCCGCATGGCATTACAGCAATCGTTTTCCCGTGATTTGCAAGACACGCTTCGTGTGCATGAGTATCTACGCCTCTTGCAAGGCCACTGACGATCACCAGCTCATGTTTTGCCAGTTTTCCTGAGAAATCTCTGGTAACTCGTCTGCCATATGCAGATGGTCTTCTTGTTCCGACGATACAGACACGGGTCTTCCCTTTATCAAGAAGAGAGCGGTCGCCCCTATAAAACAATATCAGCGGCATATTCGTAAGATGAGTCATATACTCGGGATATTCTTCATCCAATCGATTCATCGACCGGATCTGCCGTTTATCGACATAATCGACGTACTCATCTATCCGAAGATATGCGGGGCTCTCCTTAAAGTGTATCCATTTCTCCTTCTGATCAGATGTCATTCGTTCTTCTACTATCAATTCCTCGCGACGCTCCCAGAACTCTGATAAAGACTTCATTTTCTCTTCTGTCGCCAGTTTTAGGATCTGTTTTCCTGTCATGATCCTGTTTGCCATAAGAAGTGAACAGAAAAGATCTGTTCTAAGCCTTTCTTCCATGCAGACTGCCCCCTTTTCAGACCTTTTTCTCTCCCCACTTCGGTAGTCGGAAGGATACAGCTTCAATGATGTGATCACACTTCACATCTTTGTCCCCATCCATGTCAGCGATCGTTCGGGAGAGCCGTACCATCCGCTGAAGTCCACGGACAGAAAGCTGAAGCTGGTGAGCTACCATTGCCGCATATTCCATCTCTTTTTTTCCAAGACGGAAAAGATCTCCTAGATTACCTTCTCTGCATTCTCCGTTTCTTACAGGCTTGATTCCTGCCTCTTTGCATCTGCAGTACTGCATTTCCCATATCTCACCGATCCGCGATCTCCATGTGCCGCTTTCAGGAGTATAATCACACTTCATCGTCTCAAGAAGAGATTCTTCCGTTATGCGGTTCAACGTACAGTAAATATCCATTCTATCCAGCAATGCACCACTGACCTTACCCTGATAGGACGAGATCATCGATGGTGTACATGTGCACTCCGACGGAGCTTCGAGCCACTTTCCACATCGGCACGGGTTCATCGCCGCTACCAGCATAAACCTCGCCGGAAACAGATTAGTACAGTTATTTCTCGATACCTTCATCTCACCGGTTTCAATAGGGACCCGTAAGAGATCAAGAACTTTCGGGGAGAACTCCGGAAGCTCGTCAAGAAACAAGATTCCGTTCAGAGCTCTTGAAATCTCTCCTGGCACAGCGTTTCTGCCACCTCCTACCATCGCTGACGGCGTACAGGTGTGATGCACATATCGGAAAGGCCGTTCCCTTGACACGATGCTTTCTTTCGGAAGGACAGAAAGAGCACTCTCTACCCGGAGAAGTTCGATCTTTTCTGAGCGTGTCAGAGGTGGAAGAATCCCCTGCAAAATACGCGCAGAAAGCGATTTCCCTGTTCCTGGAGAGCCCACTAGAAGCAGATTATGAAAACCGGCGGCGGCCAGTGTGATTGCACGAAGTGCTTCCTGCTGGCCTCGAAGCGAAGAAATATCCACAGAAGGTTCAGGAAATTCTTCCTCTATCAGTTCATCCCAAGAATCCATCCCGGGAAAGATACTTCCGCAGGATATAACCGATATCGCCCGAACCAAAGTCTCAACACCAATCACAGGAACACCAAGAAGCTGTGCCTCTTCTATATCTTTTTCCGGAACGATGCATGTTATATCTTTCTGTTCTTCGAGAGCAAGCAGTCTTGATACACTTCCGGGAACGGGCCGAACTTCCCCTGTAAGGGAGAGTTCACCATATATCACGATCTCTCCACGCCTGTTTTCCACCTGCCCGGAAGCAAGAAGAATGGCCATGGCAATGGCCAGATCAAAGGAAGACCCTGATTTATGCAGGTATGCCGGTGAAATGTTTACTAATAGCCGCTGGTTCGGGAACGTATAACCGCAGGAACGGATACTGGCCCTTACGCGCTCCTTAGCTTCTCGGATCGATGAATCCCCGAGCCCTACGACCTCAAAACTCGGAAGTCCCGGGAAAATGGATGCTTCTACCTCGGCAACCATTCCTTCCAATCCTGAAAGATATAACGTTCTAACCTTTGCATTATGCGATGAAACCGTCGTCATACTCTCACCTCCTTCTGATGGTTTACGACATTTTACGCTTTCGGCTTCCGTATATCTCGTGTTTTTTTCGACAAAAGACGACAAAAGCACGAAATGTGCTATAATAGTGCCTTGTTAGTATAAAAACACGAACAGAATTGAGGTCATTTCATGAAACTGGGTATCGTCGGTCTTCCGAATGTTGGTAAAAGTACACTTTTTAATGCGATCACAAAAGCGGGTGCTGAATCCGCAAACTATCCATTCTGCACCATTGAGCCGAATGTCGGTGTAGTATCTGTTCCAGACAGCCGTCTGGACGAGCTCGCGAAGATGTATAATCCGGAGAAATATACTCCGGCGGTGATCGAGTTCGTGGATATTGCCGGCCTTGTCCGTGGCGCGAGCAAAGGCGAAGGTCTGGGAAACAAATTCCTTGCAAATATCCGTGAAGTCGATGCTATCGTTCATGTTGTACGCTGCTTCGATGACTCCAATGTCGTCCACGTTGACGGCGGAGCAGATCCGAAGCGCGATATCGAGACGATCGAACTGGAACTGATCCTTTCTGATATGGAATATATGGAGCGCCGTCTTGATAAAGTCAGAAAGATGATGAAAGGCGGAGACAAGAAATTCCAGGCAGAACTGGACTGCTACGAGAAGATTGCCGCAGTTCTGGAGCAGGAAAAGCCGGCCAGATCTCTTTCATTCGATGAAGAAGAGTCCGAATTCCTGAAAGACCTGGCTCTTCTCACCTTAAAGCCGGTTCTCTACGTTGCCAATATTGCAGAAAGCGACATCTCCAATCCCGACATCGAATATGTTAAGACTGTTCAGGAGATCGCTGCACGTTCCGGAGAAGAGTGCGTCGTCATCTCTGCAAAGATCGAAGAAGAAATTGCGATGCTCGATCCGGAAGAAAAGGCTATGTTCCTTGAAGAGCTCGGTCTTTCCCAGTCCGGTCTGGATAAGATGATCCAGGCAAGTTATAAGCTTCTCGGTCTTATCTCCTACCTGACTGCCGGTCCTCAGGAAGTCCGCGCATGGACGATCAAGAACGGAACGAAAGCTCCTCAGGCTGCAGGTAAGATCCACTCTGACTTTGAAAGAGGATTTATCCGTGCCGAAGTTGTCGCTTTTGACGATCTGATGGCATGTGGAACCTATACTGCTGCAAAAGAAAAAGGTCTGGTTCGATCCGAAGGCAAGGAATACGTCATGAAGGATGGAGATGTCGTACTCTTCCGTTTCAATGTATAAACAGTAGTATTGAACAAACAAAATAAAGGCGCCTCAACAAGGCGCCTTTTATTTTCGTACCCAAACGTGTATCTCCCTATCTCTCAGTACACGTCACTCTGGATCATTTTCTTATCTTCCCACTCAGGATCACCGGTCTTGGACTGATCCTGCATTTCAAGGACCTGACGGAACTGCGTCTCATAAAGATCTCTGTAGATACCGTTCTTGTCGAGTAGTTCCTGATGCGTGCCAAGTTCAGCGACATGTCCATCTGCGATGACAACGATTTTTTCCGCCTTCATGATCGTTGAGAGTCTGTGCGCGATAACAATGGATGTGCGGTTCTGCATCAGAACTTCAAGCGCTTCCGAGATGGCGTTTTCCGAAATAGAATCAAGTGCGCTGGTTGCCTCATCAAGGATCAGGATCTTCGGATCTTTAAGGATAACACGTGCAATACTGATACGCTGCTTCTCACCGCCGGAAAGCTTTAGTCCGCGGTTACCGACCATGGTGTTATAACCCTCCGGCTGCTTGACGATAAAATCATGAATGCTGGCGATCTTACAGGCTTTCTCGATCTCTTCATCTGTTGCATCTTCTTTCGCATAAAGAAGATTTTCTTTAATCGTGCCATTAAAAAGATAGGTCTCCTGTGTCACCACACCGATCTGCTGCCTAAGATATGTCAGGTCAAAGTTTCTGACGTCTTCTCCGCTGATCTTTACGCTTCCCTCCTGAACATCATAAAGACGCGGGATAAAGTTCACGACAGTAGATTTACCGGAACCGGAAGGACCGACGATCGCATACATTTTTCCGCCGGGAACGGTAAACGTCACATCCTGGAGAAGTTCTTTTTCCGGAGTATAGGAAAACTTCACGTGATCAAATACGATATCCTTATTCGCAACATCCGGTTTTGCGCCATTCTCCGGTGATTTCAGCGGATTCTCACGATCGAAATAGTCGAAGATTCGCGTGAAGAGCGCGAGCGATCTTGTAAAATCGACGCCAAGATTCATGAGGGATTCTACCGGACGGTACAGGCGGTTGATCAGTGCGACCGTCGCCGTAACGATACCGACAGTCAGTGTTGTGTCGTACTTCTTGATCAGACAGACACCACCGGCAAAGTATATAAGAAGCGGGCCGACCTGCGTAAACATACCCATCATGACACGGAACCACTTACCGCTTCTCTGCTCCTTGAGGGAAAGCTTCGTGACCTGTTCATTGACCTCTACGAAGTTTTCATATTCTTTATCTTCTCTCGTAAAAAGTTTGACCAGCATGGATCCGGAAACAGACAGCGTCTCATTGATCACCTGATTGAGTTCATCGTTCTTTTCCTGTGTCCTGGTAAGCATCTTATAGCGCTGCTGTCCGACGTTTCTGGTCGGAAGAATCAGGAGAGGAATGATCATGATGCCGACAAGTGCAAGAGGAATACTCAGCGTAAAAAGGGCAACGAGCGTAGTAATAACGGTCGCGAGATTGTTTACACAGCTGGACAGGGTATTGGAGATCACCGAACTAACTCCGGAGATATCTGTATTCATGCGGGTGATGATATCGCCCTGTTTCTCCGTCGTAAAGAAGCTATGCGGCATCCACTGAAGATGGCGGTACATCTCATTTTTCATATCAAAAATGATCCGCTGGGAGATCCATGCATTGATGTAGCTCTCAAGGACGCTGATCACCTGTGAAGCCGTTAATGCGGCGAAGGCAAGAAGCAGGAGCTTGATCAGAAGCCCCATATCATCACCGAGGAGCGCTTTATCCACGATCCGTCCCGTAATGATCGACGGAAAAAGTCCGATAACCGCAGAAAGGAGGATCGCCAGGAAAACGAGTGCGAACTGAAGCTTATAGGGCTTCATATATGATGCGATTCGGCGAAGAAGCTTCTTATCCACCTTGGGCTTATTCTTCTTCTCTTCCTCCGTCAGAAAACCTCTCGGACCCATTCTCATGGAACCCGGACCACCCATTCCCATAAGGCCACCTCCCTATATATCATCCATCCTTTTCAGAATGCTCCTCCGTCTTTTCCGGCGGTGACATGATCTTCGTACTAAGCAGTACCATCACAAGTGTAGTAACTGCAAAGACGCCGCCGGAAAGCACATCCGCCAAAATAAAGAAAAGGATCGGCAGATCTTTCTTAAACACTGCCAGTAATAGAATAAATATGCATGCCGAAGCATATACGAGCGCAGAAGCCCCGATATACTTCGCATAACTTTTTTCCCTAAGATATGTGAAACACACGATTGAAATAATCAGCGATAATACTACAAATACTGATGAGAGAATGATCGCTGGTGTCATACTCGGATTCCCCGCTCATTTAGTTCTTCTTTCACTGCACGCTCGATCTGCTCATAAAGCTCCTCGAGTGTACCGTCATTTACCAGAACCACATCACCAAGCTCTTCATATTCCTCACGTGTCATCTGCATAAGCATGCGCTTTTTGGCATCATCACGGTCCATACCACGGGCTTCCAGACGGTCCAGTCTTACCGGATCACTGGCACTGACGACCCAGATCTGATTACATACATCGACAAATCCGTGTTTAACCGGGATCGGGACATCCAGCACGATCAGTTTAACTTTCTTTTCCGCGGCTTTTGTTATTTCCTCGGCAATCGTCGTCAGCACATAGTGATGTATGATCGAAGAAAGCTTATCCAGTTTATTCTTCTCGGAAAACACCAGAGACGCAACGTATTTTCTATTCAGAGCACCATTTGCAGTGATTGCGCGGGCACCTAGAAGTTCAGCGATCTCAGGAAGGGCGACACCTCCCACATCAGTCACCTGACGGGAGATCTCATCCGCATCGAGCACCTGCACGCCACGGTCACGGAAATATCCGGAAACAGTGCTTTTGCCGGATCCGATACCACCTGTTATTCCAAGAACGAACATCTTCTATCCTCCAACATTAATGAGCTTCCGCCCATGTCTTTCCAATCTGCGCCTCCGCCACAAGCGGCACATCCAGGGAAACAACATTTTCCATAGCTTCCGAAAGCACTTTTGCTGCCTCTTCTGCGATATCCTCCCTGGCCTCGACGATCAGTTCATCGTGCACCTGAAGGATCAGATGCGCATCAAGATTCTTCTCTGAAAGCGCCTGGGCTGCCCTGTTCATCGCAAGTTTAATGATATCTGCGGCGGTTCCCTGGATCGGTGTATTCATCGCCGCACGCTCTCCGAAACTACGTATGTTGTGATTGGCGGATGTTAGTTCCTTCAGGATCCTTCGGCGGCCGAAAAGTGTAGAAACATAGCCCTTTTCATGGCCTTCCTTCTTAAATCCTTCTAGACACGGCTTGATCGTCGGGAATTGACGGTAATACTCTTCGATATAGCGGTGCGCCTCATAAACGCTGATACCGAGATCCTGAGAAAGGCCGTAATCACTTACTCCATACACGATACTGAAGTTGACTCTCTTCGCCGCGGAGCGCATACCTGCATCGATCATCTCCGGCGGAACACCGAAAATACCGCAAGCAGTTTTCGTATGGATATCTCTTCCCTCTAAGAAAGCCGATATCATCTCCTCATCATGTGCGATCGCCGCAAGAAGACGAAGCTCGATCTGCGAGTAATCCGCGTCGATCAGGACATATCCTTCCTTTGCCACGAACGTCTTCCGGATCAGCGATCCCAGCTCAGTACGGATCGGGATATTCTGCAGATTCGGATCCGATGAGGAAAGCCTGCCTGTATTGGTCATAGCCTGACTAAAGGTCGTATGCACACGGCCGTCCTTTTCGGAAATACTCTTCTTGAGTCCCATAACAAATGTGGAGTCCAGTTTCTGGATCTGACGGTATTCCAGGATCTTATTGATGATCGGATGCTTATCGGCAAGTCTTTCCAGCTCTTCGGAATTGGTCGAGTATCCTCCGCTTGCCAGTTTCTTTCCGGATGGAAGCCCCAGCTTCTCGAAAAGCACTTTTCCAAGCTGCTTTGGCGAGAGGATCGTAAACTCTTCTCCCGCGAGATCATAGATCTCCTGCTCCAGTGCTTTTACCTTCGAGTCAAACTCCTTATGAAGTTCGTCGATAACATTTACATCAACCAGAACACCACGTCTCTCCATGCGGTCAAGCACCATAACGAGCGGCATCTCGATCTCGTAGATCAGTTTTTCGATATCCTGATTACGGATCAGCGCTTTCTGATAATAGGAGACCCATCTGGCAAGAAGGATGCGGTATGCAAAGTCGAGAACATCCTCTTCGCTGACAGACTCTTTTTCCGAGGCGCCGTCGATCAGCGCGAAGAGATCCTGCTGCCGGGATACCTTTTTCCCGTCATTCTTCTCATCCCCATACCCCTCGAGGATCGGGAACGGACGGGAACTTCCATGCTCAATGAGCATCTCAAACGAAGGATCTGCGCCCTCGATCTGATTTAATACATAGCCTGCGATCTCGATATCAAAGACCTGATCGAACGGAAGTCCGCTTTCCAAAGCCTTAAAGTGCTTCTTTGCGCTATAAACTACAGGTGCAGTTTCTCTGCTATGACCGACGACCTCTGAAAGAGAAGCAATGATCTTCTCGATCATGGAAACATCCGTCCATATATATACCTGATCGTGTTTAACAGACAATCCGAAAACAGTGGAATTACTGCTTTCAAGGTCGACCGCTACCGGATTATCGGTGTTTATAAGAGGAAGGATCTCCTTCAGTGCTTCCTCAGGAGCCATGTCCAGAATGATCTCCGGTTTCTTACCGGAAAGCTTCGGGTAATTCTTCTCTTCCTCCGATTCCTCTTTTACAGGGGCACTGGTCTCGATCGCGGATTCATCGATATTCCACTTTTTCATCTGGGAACGGAATCCATACTTATAGAAGCAGGCAGCAGCAGATGCCATGTCCAGTGGTTTTCTGGCAAGATCAGAAAGAGTAATATCGATCTCGGCATCCGTAACGATTTTGCTAAGCATCAAAGACATATATGCATTGTCTTTATCATTTTCGAGTTTTTCTCGGAGTTTCGGGCTAAGCTCATCCAAATGTTCATAAAGTGAATCAAGCGTTCCGTACTTCCGAACCAGATCCATCGCGCCCTTTTCGCCGATACCCTTTACACCCGGAATGTTATCGGAACTATCGCCCATCAGTGCTTTTGCAGTGACAAAATCAGCTACCGGGATTCCATATCGCTCCGTAAAAAGCGCTTCATCGTAATAGTCTGTGCCGCTTCCGTCTTTCTTGGTGACCGGCATGATGACTTTGGTTTTCTCGTCGATCAGCTGGAAATCATCCTTATCACCACTAAGGATAAAGACCTCAAATCCATCTTTAACAGCCATGGTCTTCAGTGTGCCGATCAGGTCATCTGCTTCCAGTCCCTCATGCTCATAACGCGGGAAACCCATCGCATCCAGCACTTCTTTTAAGACCGGCATCTGGGCCGCAAGATCATCCGGCATACCTTTACGGGTACCCTTGTAGCCGTCATATGCCTTATGGCGGAAAGTCGGCGCCTTGAGATCGAAAAGCGTACAGGTATGCGTCGGATCGACCTCATCCATATACTTGGAAAGCGTATTGAGATAGATGTTGACCGCGCCAGTCGGAGTTCCATCCGGTGCCGTCAGATTATTCCTGCCGGCCGTCGCATAATACGAACGGTTGATGATACTGTTTCCGTCCACCAGAAGTAGTCGTTTTCCTTCAGACATAGCGGCCTCCTCTGTTACTTATTCTTCTGCTCTTCCTCGCGCTTCATTTCTTCACGGTAATGCGCTGTGCTGACCATCAGCTTGATACGGTTCAGCTGGTTCGCCTCACTGGCGCCCGGATCGTAGTCGATCGGAATAATATTCGACTCCGGATACTGGCGGCGGAGTTCTTTGATCATTCCTTTACCTGTAACGTGGTTCGGCAGGCAGGCAAACGGCTGCGCGCAGATGATATTCGGAACCCCGTTCTCGATCAGTTCGATCATCTCTGCAGTCAGGAACCATCCCTCTCCGTTACTGTTACCGCAAGAAAGAACGGTCTCTGCCTTCTGTGCCATATGACGGATGCTCTGCGGGAGCTGGAACTTACCTGTTTCCTCCATCCTCTTGATGATATGGCTTCTGTAAGCTTGCAGAAGATCGATACCACGGTTGCTGAGCCATGCCTTCTTCTTACTTCTGCCGAGGTGCTCCGCCTGCCATACCGGATTCAGCGTGCAATAAAGGAAGAAGTCCAGAAGGCCTGGAACAACAGCTTCACAGCCTTCCTGTTCTACAACATCCACCGCATGGTTATTTGCATCCGGCTGGAACTTGACCAGGATCTCACCGACAAGACCGACACGCGGTTTTCTCGGGATATCGAGCATCGGGAACTTATCAAATGTATCGATCGTAGCGTCGATCATTCGCTTATAAGAAGATGGACGTCCGACCTTCGTGCAGTGAAGTTCCTTAAGAAGATCTTCCACAGCTTTCGTCTCTTCTTCTGTAAGAGGCGCATTCTTGCAGGCTTCCGCCATGATATACTCAGTTGTGATATCTTCAAACTTCTCCTTCGGATTGAAGAACAGCTTACCGCAGCGGTTCCAGAACTGATAGAGCGCATTGGCAGATCCCTTCACCTTCTCATATGGACGCACGCGCAGAAGCAGCGTCTGGAGCATATCACCATAGCAGATCGCACGAAGTGCGCTGTTGATAAACGGAAGCGTCGGCTTAAATCCGGGGTTCTTCTCGAACTGCTGTACGGAGAGCGCGATTACCGGAATATCTGCATAGCCTGCCTCACGAAGTGCTTTTCGAAGGAAAGCAACATAGTTTGTCGCACGGCAGCCGCCACCCGTCTGGGTAATAAGAACTGTCGTATTATCACGGTCAACCTCTCCGGAAAGGATCGCATTGATCATCTGTCCGACAACAATGACCGTCGGGAAGCATGCATCGTTATTAACGAAACGAAGACCGCACTCGATATCCGCCTGAGTTGCTTCTTTCAGGACTTTCAGCTTATATCCGTGGTTATGGAATACCGCCTCGACGAATTCGAACTCGATCGGTGCCATCTGCGGAGCCAGGATCGTGTGGCGCTTCTTGTGTTCTTCAGTAAAAGGTACTCTCTTGATCGTATAGGAGCGCTTCACCGGCTTGGGCATCGTGCCTTCTTTTCTCGCCGCTTCACGCTCATCCATCGCGACCTTAAGGGAACGCATACGGATACGTGCAGCACCGAGATTGCTGACTTCATCGATCTTCAGGAGCGTATAGAGCTTGCCCTGGGACTCGAGGATCTCCTGTACCTGATCCGACGTAACTGCATCCAGGCCACAGCCGAAAGATGTCAGCTGCACAAGTTCGAGATTATCGTTACTAGCAACATATGCCGCCGCCTCATAAAGACGTGTATGGTACATCCACTGGTCAACGACACGGATCGGACGCTGCAGTCTTCCGGGAACAGCGACGCTGTCTTCACTCAATACCGCAAGACCTAAGGAGTTGATCATCTCCGGGATACCGTGGTGGATCTCAGGATCCGTATGATACGGACGTCCGGAAAGCACTATTCCCTTTTGTCCGGTTCTTTCGAGATCTTCGATGACCTCCTGACCTTTTCGTCTGATATCAGCTTTATACTCGTCATACTCTTTATTTCCGGCTTCGATCGCCTTTGCCGCTTCCGCCTTGGTTACGCCAAAGTCAGCAAATGCGATTGCCATCTGCTCGGCAAGTGCCTCATCATTATCGAGCGGCAGGAACGGATTGAGATACTTGATGCCCTTATCCTGGATATTCTCGAGGTTATTGCGGATAACTTCCGGATAGGAAGCAACGATCGGGCAGTTAAAGTGATTGCCGGAGTCCTTATTCTCCTGACGCTCGTACGGAATGTCCGGATAGAAGATCGTCTTGATGCCTTTATCGATCAGGCTCTCAATGTGTCCATGCACAAGTTTCGCCGGATAGCAGACACTCTCGGACGGGATCGAATCCATGCCCTTTTCGAAAAGCTCATGGTTAGATCTCGGGGAGATAACTACAGAGAAACCGAGTTCTGTAAGCACCGTGAACCAGAACGGATAGTTCTCATACATGTTCAGAGCTCTCGGAATACCGATCACGCCTCTGGGTGCCTTATCCTTGGCAAGCGGCTTATATCGGAATGTTCTTGCATATTTATAGGCGATCAGGTTCGGAAGCGTATCCTTCGCTTTTTCCTTACCCTCACCTCTTTCACAGCGGTTACCGGAAATGAATCTTTCTCCGTTCGAGAAGGTGGAGATCGTAAGTTTGCAGTGATTCGTACAGAGCGGACAAGTCGCCATTTCTGTCGTCATCTCAAAGCGGCTCAGTTCCTCTAGTCCGAGAAGTCCGGACACTTTCTGGTCCTTCGGCATACGCTTCTTCGCGATGATCGCCGCGCCAAAAGCACCCATCAGACCGGCCACATTCGGACGGATGACCTCTCTTCCGGAGATCAGCTCGAAACATCTAAGGATCGCGTCATTTAAGAAGGTACCGCCCTGAACGACGATCTTCTTTCCGAGTTCCTGAGTATCTCTGATCTTAATGACCTTGTAGAGCGCGTTACGAACTACAGAATAGGAAAGGCCTGCGGAAATATCACCGACCGTTGCACCTTCTTTCTGTGCCTGCTTTACTTTCGAGTTCATGAATACTGTACATCTTGTACCGAGATCGACAGGATTCTTGGCGGATAACGCCTCGATAGAGAATGTATGTGCATCCATGTTCAGATTCTCAGCAAAAGTCTGAATAAAGGAACCACAGCCGGAAGAACATGCCTCATTCAGCATGATAGAGTCAATAACACCGTTTCGGATCTTCATGCACTTCATATCCTGACCGCCGATATCGATGATAAAATCGACATCCGGACAGAAGTACTTTGCAGACTGGAAATGAGCCATAGTCTCGATTTCTCCGAGATCTACGCCGAGCGCGGCGCGGATGATATTCTCACCATAACCGGTTACACAGCTGTTTGCGATATAGGTTTCCGGCGGCATCTGTTCATAGAGCTGCTTAACGATATTCACAGCACTCTTTACCGGATTTCCCTGATTGCTTGCATAGTAGGTATAGACCATCTGTCCTTCATCATTGATCAGGACGGCCTTTGTGGTAGTACTTCCGGCGTCAATGCCGAGATAGCAGGGACCTTTCTGCTTGGAAAGCTGATAAAGGTCGAGCGTCGCACGCTGATGTCTCTCGTCGAAGAGTTCTTTTTCACGCTCATCTGCAAACAGAGGCGCAATACGCTTGATATCCGGTTCAAAACCCTCTCTGGAAGCAAACGAGGAAATCAGATCAGTAAGCTTCACCGGATCCCCCTTGGCGCCAAGTGCAGCACCAAGAGCAACATAGATCTGGGCGTTATCCGGTATCCAGAAGGATTTGACCTGTTCTTCCAGTGTTCTTTCAAATGCTTTCCGAAGTTCAGAATTAAAGAACAGCGGTCCACCGAGGAAAGCGATATGACCGCGGATCGGGCGTCCACAGGCAAGTCCTGCGATCGTCTGGTTAACAACCGCCTGAAAAATAGAAGCTGCCAGGTCTTCTTTCGCTGCACCTTCATTGATCAATGGCTGCAGGTCACTCTTGGCAAAAACACCGCAACGTGACGCAATCGTATAAAGCGTAGTGTATGATTTCGCCAGTTCATTGAGACCGTCGGCATCTGTACGAAGAAGTGTCGCCATCTGGTCGATAAAAGCACCTGTACCACCGGCACATGTACCGTTCATTCGCTGTTCCGGAACCGGATGCAAATATGTAATCTTCGCATCTTCCCCACCAAGCTCGATGATGACATCCGTCTCCGGATGATACTTCTTGATTGCTACAGTTTCCGCAATTACTTCCTGAACGAAGTCAAGGCCCAGCCATTTGGCGACAGAAAGTCCGCCGGAACCGGTGATCTGCACACGTGCAGAAAGATCCGGGAATTTTTTATTCACTTCTTCAAAAGCACCGAGGAGTTCTCCTGCGATATCCGAGTGATGTCTTCTATACTCAGAATAGATGACTTTTTCATCTTCGGTAATAACGATCTTTATCGTCGTAGAGCCTATGTCCAGGCCCATATTTTTAATCGGTTCCATGTCTTCTTACTTCGTTTCCTTCGTATTCTTTTTCGGAGTTTCCTTCTTTACAATATCCTTTTTCGTTTGTTCCTTTTTTGCAGTGCTGCTTTTCGACGTTTTTTGAGATGCTTTCTTCACTGTTTTCGCCATAGCCTCTTTTTCGGCTTTTGCTGCTTCCCTTGCCTGCTTACGCTTCAGCAGTCTCTGCTTTTTCTTTTCTTCCTTTTCCTGGATCTCAGCTGAAGTCTTCTTTAGTTCCTGAAGCCTCGAAGCCGCATTTTTCAGGAAACGCTTACGGAAGTCCTCATGCGCCGAAAGGCTCTTTCGGAACTCGGGCTCCAGACAGAGGCAGAGCATTTCATCCGGAATTCCCAGATGAAGGTCAAAAGGCTGCGCAAAAACATCCTGTGTCGTCAGGTGAAGGGTCTCACAGGCAATTACTACATTTCTCTCAAAATCAGTAAATTCGCCCTTTAACCCCAGTGGAAGCATAAGTCCCGTAAAATTGATGTGGACATAAGGAAGATTACGCGAAAAGATGAGATGAAGCGCAAGAAGCTTCATATATGACTCCAGAGTAATAAACTCCTGATCACAGATCAGTGAAACAGAACCTTTTGGTGCGATGGTAGCAATATCAGAGAATTCATTCTCAAAGCCCTCAGACCAGAGATAGTAAAGATCCCTGTAAACGGCCTTTTCAAAGACATCGTAATCTTTGGTGAGTGGTTTTGCCAGAATATCCTTGCCGATCTGAAAAATATAGTTCAGGTATTCCTTCTCCTGATGGGAAGAAACTCCGGCCCACTTGAAATAAGCGGCAATATCTCTGGCGTTATATAGATAGTTGATCATAAAATCTCCTAAGCATGCTTTTTTGCGACATATTATTATACCACATAAGAGGCAAACTTAGTACGAATCACGCTTAGATGAAACAATAAGCGGAACAGTCAGGAAAGCCGCGATAAACAGGATCACAACAATCATTTCGGCAACATAATCCGGCGCAGAAAGCCTATTTAAAGCAATCGAGCTCAGAAGCATATTCAAAGATAATTTTTCAACAAACGGAATCCAGACAGAAATGATTCCGAGGAAAAAATCAAAGAACCCTAAGCAGAACAGAGAACTTAAAACAATTGCAAGTCCGCTGGATCGGCGAAGATAAGCAATCATAAAGGTAAATGTGGCAAATGTGATCATCACTCCGAAGATAAGCACAATATAGGCCAAAGTACGTATCACATCATCAAAAGCGAAAGAATCACATAGCAGGAAGGATAGACTGAGCGCAAAAATAAAACGAATACTCTCAACGAGTACTATAACCATCATCAATGACAGCCATTCAAGGAAAACAACACGTACAGAACTGTTATTCAGTGAAAAGTGGTTTACATGATATCGGGACTTATACTCTGCAGAAATAAACAAAGCCACAAAAATGCAGTAAAGGAAACACACAAGATCCGAGCACATCGTCATCCGCACGACACCCGAGAGTTTATTCACATCCCTTACTGAGTCAATACTGGCGAAAAGAACATTGAAAGACTGCTGATCTTCCTCAGCTGTAACAGCTTCAGACACGCCCACTTTAGCATTTTCGATCCAATTAAACGGATTATCGGCTAAAAACTTGATCTCCACCGAAGAAAAAACAGCCCCCAGAATCAGAAGGATCAAAATCACAACAAAAGACTTCGACCGAACAACTCGATAGAAATTTACTTTCAACTCTTTGATCATAACCCCATTTTTCCTCCTAATGGTATATTATAACGTCTCAAATGCCAAAATGTACTAAGAAAATATAAAGAAAAAGAGCTGTTGCATTTTTTGCAACAGCTCTCAGAGATTTTGAAAGCGTAAGCAGGATCTAAAAGATCCTACTCATCTGATCGTTTCCGAATCAGCCGATGTGCTCGACATCTTCAACTGTTCCGAAAAGATTCAGTCTGAAAAGCAGAGCTTCATCTTCCTGATTGGAGCAGTAGATCTTTGCATCTACGAGCTTACCGCCCTCGATCAGCTTCATCAGACCTGTGATCTGGCTGAGCTTGCTCTTAAGGTTAAACTTGTCACCCTCATCGGTAATAAGCATAACATCGCCGGAGCAGGAATCCAGAGCCTGCATAAACTGATGAACATCAACGTTACTCATGTTAAAAGCCTTCATGGTGACTACCTCCTTTAAAGTAAACAATTTTGTTTCCATTCTTTTTGCAAGTCTTTTCTTACCTTGCGAGTTCATTATATCGTTACCGCATATAGCAGTCAACGCCATAATTGTAGAGTTTGCACATACGAAAGGCATTTATCTTGTGCATATTGCACATAGCCCAATTGTACATATTCACAACAGCAAATAATGGTCAGATGCGCTTATACGTCCATATATCAAAGGTTACGCCCTTCACTGAATTCACGATGGCTTCCCTGCTATAGATTTTCCACTCTTTGAGATTATCAAGATTCGGGAAAAATGCATCCGCGTCAAACCGCTTATGAATCTTAGATACGATACAGGTATCGCAAAACGGCAGGAACTGTTCGTAGACCTGAGCTCCTCCGATAATGAAAAAGCACTCTTCCGGCCTTTTTCTCGTGTACTCCAGAACTTCTTCGATAGAGTGCAGGATCGTGGCACCTTCGACATGAAGGTCCATGTTCCGGGTCAGAATAATATTTTCACGTCCGGAAAGAAGCCGGCCTCCCGGAAATGTATCGAGCGTCTTTCGGCCGAATATCACAGGATGTCCCATCGTCTTTACTCTGAAATTGTTCTTCTGATCTTCAGGCAGGCTTATAAGAAGCTCTCCCTTGTATCCGATCCCCCAGTTCTCATCGACTGCGACAATAGCACAAATACTCATTTAAACCACCCGGCTTTCAATATTTCGGATCTATAGTTATTCCGACAGAATCAGTATAGCATACTACCTGGTTTAGAAAAAAAGGAGCTGCACCTTTCGGTACAGCTCCTACTCATTTTAATTCAGCAGATGATCAGCCGATGACTTCGATATGAACTGCATCGAGATAGAAGTCTTCAGTACAGTCGAAGCTCTCCCAGTAAAGCATGAGAGAATCAAGATTTGCAGGTACTTCAACCTCACCGGTCGGCAGTACCCACTTGGAAGTTGTAAGATCGATCACTTCTTCAACAGATACCCACTCGCCGCTGCTTGTATCCACTTCAACGATATGAGGCCACAGATCAGCAATATCCGCACTGAAAGCAACCTGAGCAGCCTTGGACTTAACTGCGAAAGAAACCTTCAGCTTCTTGCCCATGTAACGGGTAAGATCGATCACATAGCCATCCCATGTCTCAGTAGCACCAGTAGCAAGGAGGCATTTTCCGCCTTCAAAAGCACCATCCTCAACGACCTTGAGAGTCTGACCTGCACGGGCAGAACCCTTAAACTTGCCATCTTCGAAGTTGTCATCGAAAGGATCTGTATCCTTCGGCGGCTCGACATAATCTGCCGGCTTCTGGACTTCTCCGCCCTTCTTTGCAAGAACTACACCATCAAAGGCAAGTTTCTTGGAAAGGTCGCCACGGAAAAGAACAGGAGTTTCAGAGGAACGCCAGGATCCTGCGTCTGTAAGACCCCAGATCGTTACGCTTTCGATCTTATATCCTTCGCTCTTTGCTTTCAGAAGTTCTTTGAACAGAGTATTGAAATATACACCCTGATCATATTCCTGATTGAGTGAGGACTTAACCGCATTTACGTCGAGCTCGGTTACATGAATAACTACACCGAGTTCATCCGCATACTTCTTCAGAGCACCCATGTAATTCTCCATGGATACCGGGCTGGAAATATGGGACTGCAGACCCATACCGTCAAGGTTTCCGGCCTGAGCGATCGGCTTCAGGACTTCGATGATCTTGTTCTGCTTACCGGTTACATACTCGTTGTAATCGTTATAGAAGAGCTTGATATTCTTCGGAGCATACTTTCTCGCATACTCGAAAGCAAACTGGAGGAAATCGTCGCCGATCGTCTTTGTCCAGTTACTCTCACGAAGCTGGTTATTATCATCTACACACTCATTCGCAATATCAAACGCATAGAAAAGATCCGGGTAATTCTCATTAATGTATTCAAATACGCCCTTAATATAGTTCTCCATACGCTTCAGCATCAGATCACGGGAAGCGAGTTTACCGTTGATATCATAGTTCTCAAAGAAGAACCAGTCCGGTGTCTGGGAGTGCCATACCAGAGTATGACCACGCATCTTCAGACCATTCTCCTTGGCAAAATCACAGATTACCTTGCACTTAGAGAAATCAAGTGCCGGGCACTCATTGTACTTTGCCTTGTCAGCCATCGTAGTAGATGCATCCAGGATGTTCTCCGGCTTCATCTCGTTCTCACAAGTAATGGAATTGAACTCCTTAAGGAGCAGATCCTTCGGTTCCTTATGGTCATTTGTGACCAGGGATTCCGGAACACAGCATCCGATATAGAAATCATCCTTATAGAGATCTTTAAGAGACTCATAGGAAGAAATGTCAGCGAGCTCTACTTCCGGAGCCTGGGAAGGATCAAAGTAGTCACCTTCTACTGTAACGTGCATATAATCTACAAAGATATCCTGTGTGCTCTGGCTCTCGACATATACAAATACGTTCGCAGCATCCTGCGGGATCGGGATAGTACCTTCACCAGCTACAAATTTATCCTTACAGCCGGAAATATGGAATACATTGGAATATGTTGTGCTTCCTAATGTATCGAACTGCAGGGAGATGATAACATCATCACTTTCAGACTTTACAGAAGTACTGATCTTAATGGTATTTCCTGCAAAGAAATTACACGGGAAATTTACACCATTCCATGCCTCTGTACGGTTGGAGCAATGCAGGACTTTACCGTTTTCCCCATCTTCGATGTCCAGCTTTACTTCACCACGCGGCTCATACGTCACCTGTTCAGCGCCGATTTCTTCCATGATGCTCGGGATGGCAGGTTTTTCTGTCTCCGTCGGTTTGTCAGCCTTTTTCTTACATCCGGCCAACGCCATGGAAGAAAGCATTACCAGCGTCATTGCCATGGCGCCGATTTTCTTCTTCATCATTTTCATATCCTCCATTTACCTAACCGGGGGTCCCCCGGGTATTTGTTACTTATTCATATTATCCGAAAGAAAATAGAACTTCAACGATTTTACCGAAATCGATTTCGAAACTTTGTGAAATATAAGAAAAAGACTGCACTTCTAAGAGTACAGTCTCTGGAATTCTTAATACTTTCGACGGCTAAGATAGTATTTGCATGATATCCAAAAGAGTGCTTCCTGTTCCGCCAATACCGTTTCCGGCATAAACAGCCTGCTCGACACACTGCCTATTCAACACCCATTCACCGCTTTTTCGCTCAAATATGAAATAGCAGACGGTATTCTGCTTATCCCTGCAGGTAAGGTCAACAGTAACAATGTAGTACTCTTCTTCTTTTTCAACTTTATCAATATCAAAGATAACACCCGCAAGCAAAGCATACCGCGCATCATCCTCATTATCATAAGTCTCATTTTTCAAGGAAGCGCATAGCGATCTGCATGAGCCTCCGATCTTTAAATCTGAACCATCCGGCGAGTATGTTGACCATGTTCCTTTATTGTGATTGATCGCTCCATATGATTCCAGGACATATTCGACACGTTTCTTGATCTGAGCACGTTCACTTCCGGGACCATATGTAGAAATGAAGTAATACGCGATAATTCCGACCACAGCAAGAATGATAAATACCAGTGCTATTTTATAACTCTTTTTCATATGTTTTCTGCTGATTATCCGAGCGCACCCTGCAATGATTTGATGGCTTCGTCATATGCTGACGCAGATACTTCGTCATAATCTTTGCCATTAACTCTTAAATTTTTCAATGCATCCAGCGTATTAGAAAGTCTCCATTCTCCATCATAATAGAAATACTCAAGTTCCAGATCGCCTTCAGTATTATTGTTGTAAAAAAGATGGACCTTAACAGTAGCGTCCCTTCCGCTTACTTTTGTGCTTGTAATATAAAACTTCGCATTCTGCAGGAGAGTTGACCCTATCTTGTTAAACAGGAACTGACCGTCCATATTCGAATCAGAAGATGATGAAAAAACAGTCTTTACATTATTAAGTTGAGAAAGATCTACTTCATCGTCTCCTAAAAAGTCGCTTTGAGGTTCAAAAGGAGGAACATACGACTCATCCACTTCAACACAGCCAGCGGCAGTGAGTGTCTCCACAGCACTATCACGCAACTTTGCTTTCTTAAGTTTACGATCCTGGACGATGCCTGTAATGATCATAACTGCAACCAACACAAGAAGTATTGCCGAACAAATCCAGTACGATCTCTTCATATCTTTTTCCCCTTTTGTAAAATCACTTTGATATTACCACATACCGCCGCAAATTGTAAACAATTTGTGAACAGGAAACACGTGGCAATTTCTTACACCGGGGATCAGATCTTTTACTGTTTATCTGTATGTACGTCCAGCTGCGGGAAAGGTATGGTTATTCCATTTTTGCGGAAATGCTCATCCACAGTCTGTAGAGTACGCCGTTTTGTATCTGCACGTTTCGTCGGTGGGACCATTACTCTCAGCCGATAAGCGATTGAAGAATCCTGAAATTCCTGAAGGCCGAGGAATTCGACTTTTTTGACATCTTTCCAGGTAGTGATCTCCTTGACGATATCATCAAAGACTGCGCGGATCTTCTCAGGAGATTCATCATAAGCCAGCGGAATATCCACAAACAAGACGTCGTTATATCGGAATACACGATCGATGTTTCTATTACAGATCCTTACCTCATAGCCCTCTTCAGCATTTACGATGCGGGTAGACTTTAATGACATGCTCGTTACTCTTCCGACATGATTATCGACCTTTATAACATCTCCGACCCTAAAGAATTCCTCACTGATGATATTCACGCCCATAATAATATCTTTAAGCGCATCCTGCAGAGCAAGACCGATAATAACGCTGGCAATACCTAAACCGGCAACGGCACTGGTAACATCGATTCCGTTGATCTGAAGGATCAAAAGAACACACAATATGATAAAGAAATACTTGATGATATTTAGAATAATAGATAAAGCACCGGACTGTTTATCCGTTTTACCAAACACTTTACGTACAAACCTTCTGATCATTGCCCACGCTATAAGCGAAAACAAAACAGTGGCTACACAAAGATACGGTTTGGGAGAAAGCATCCAATCAATTATCGCGTCCATGAACATCTCCATCATTCTTAAGATATAGAAATTATACGTTAAAACAGAAAAAAGAAAAAGCACAGTGAGAAAAACACCACTGTGCTTTTTGTTCTGGTCGGAGTGGCGAGACTCGAACTCGCGGCCTCTTGCTCCCGAAGCAAGCACTCTACCACCTGAGCCACACCCCGTCGCGAACTTCTAAATCATACTTCTAAAATGCTGTCATGTCAACAAAAATAATGCAAAACCTTGTGAAATTCCCACTCTTGGTATAGCTTATTTGATTTTGTAAAGTAATGATTATATTATAACGCTAAGGAATTCAATCCGTTTCAAAGAATAAAAGGAGGAACATCTATGAGAAGAAGAATAGTTTCATTTGCATCGCTCTTTCTCTCCGCGGCACTCCTTATTTCATCATGTTGCGGCTGCGCGAAAAAGAAAGAAAACGATTCAGATCTTGACGAAGAAATCGTTGAAGTTATCAAAAACTACGGAAAAGCAGTCAAAAAACTCTCTATTGATAAGATCCTGGACTATGCATCAGATTCAGATTTTGGAACTCTTGATTTAGACTCTGAAGAATCCGAGATCATATCTGCTCTTTTAAAGCGGGCCAAGATCGAGGTGACGGAAACCACGATCAAAAAGAAAAATACTGCTTCCGCGACAGTTGAAATAACATATGTCGATTTGGAATCTGTACTTAACAATTTTGACGGTCAGGCAGACAAAGAGAGCATTATCGATGCCATAAACGAGGAGAAACCCGGCAAGGAAACCGTCAAAGTCTCTTTGAAAAATGATGAAGATGTCTGGATAATAACCGATGATTCCTCCATTTATGAATTACTCCTGAATGGAGAATCCGATCTGTGTTATTACCTCCACCCTCTTGAGCCGACCGAGACAGAAATCCATACGCCGACGACGACTGAGGAGCCGACGACCGAGGACCCCGCCACTACCGAGGAACCGACATCGACTGAAGAACCGACATCGACTGAAGATCCGACATCAGAAGAATCCTCTCAGGAATCCGCCACACCGACTCCGGATAATACATCTGCTTCGGATCCCAAACCTACACATGAAACTCTATCTACTCAGCCATCTCCGGGACAGGTCGACGGACATATGAAATCCCCTTCCGAAATCGACAAGCTGTTTAAGGAAAATGGTTTTGATGCGGACACTTATTCTGAAGACGGTCAAAAAATTACCTTCTACTCCTGTGAGGAAGATGATATTTTCCTCTATGTCATCGAGTTTGACAGCAAAGAAACTGCAGACGCGTATGCTCCTGACATAATTGATGAAATGGTCTATGAAATCATGGAGATGCAAGACGGTACCGTTACTGATAAATGGCAGGGCAACACGCATAACATTTATTCTACACACCGCAAGGACGATAATCACAACTATGATCTTTACATCTATCAGAAAGATGATCTCCTTGTTATTGGCGGTCTCGATGAATATCCTGATGCAGATATCTGCGTCGATTATTTAATTTGGTTTGAAGAAATCGGTCTTTGGAAATTCTGATACAAAGAATTATCTAAACTAAAGCAAAAGCTTTCAAGTGTACCTGCAGCGGATCAGCGCTGCAGACAGCACGAGAAAGCTTTTGTTGTATGCTTGGTTAATTAACCGATCAGTTCTTAACTGCCTTCTTAGAATCGATTTCTTCGAGCATCTTTTCAGAAATGGCATCCAAACTCATCGAACCGAGATCGCCTTCGAAACGGGAGCGGACAGAAACAGTCCCCTCTTCCACTTCTTTATCACCCACAGTAAACATGTAGATGACCTTATCGATATTGGCTTCTCTGATCTTCTTTCCGAGTTTTTCGGAACGGTCGTCAACTTCTGCACGGATTCCTTTTGCACGAAGTGCATCACGGATCTCGAATGCTCTGTCAAGATGTGCATCTGCGATCGGCAGGATACGAACCTGTTCCGGAGCCATCCACAGAGGCAGACATCCTGCATATTTTTCGATGAGGTATGCCAGAGTTCTTTCGAAACAGCCGAGGCTGGTTCTGTGGATGATGTACGGCAGTTTCTTCTGTCCGTCTTTATCGATGTATTCCATACCGAACTTCTCAGCAAGCAGCATATCGATCTGGATGGTTACCAGTGTATCTTCCTTGCCAAATACATTCTTGTACTGGATATCAAGCTTCGGTCCGTAGAACGCAGCTTCATCAATACCGATGGTGTACTCCAGGCCGAGATCGTCAAGAATCTTCTTCATTGCAGCCTGAGCCTCTTCCCACTGCTCGGCAGTACCTTCGTACTTATTCTTCGGGTTTGCCGGATCCCACTGGGAGAAACGGAAAGTACAGTCTTCGAGAAGTCCGACAGTACCGAGGAAATACTTAGCCAGTTCAAGGCAGTTACTGAACTCCTCTTCCAACTGATCCGGACGGATAATGTAATGACCCTCGGAGATAGTGAACTGACGTACACGGATCAGGCCATGCATCTCACCACTATCTTCGTTTCTGAACAAAGTAGAGGTCTCGGTCAGTCGCATCGGAAGATCTCTATAACTTCTCTGACGGTTCAGGAATACCTGATACTGGAACGGGCAGGTCATCGGACGAAGCGCAAAGCATTCCTTGCTCTCATCATCTGCATCACCCATGATAAACATACCATCACGGTAGTGATCCCAGTGTCCGGAGATCTTATACAGGTCACGTTTTGCGAAATAAGGAGTCTTGGTAAGAAGACAGCCATTCTTCTGCTCGACATCTTCTACCCAGCGCTGGAGAAGCTGGATAACACGTGCACCCTTCGGCAGAAGGATCGGAAGACCCTGACCGATATAGTCTACTGTTGTAAAGTATTCAAGCTCACGGCCGAGCTTGTTATGGTCACGCTTCAGCGCTTCTTCTCTGGCGGCAACGAAAGCCTTCAGCTGTTCCTTATCCGGGAAGGAAGTACCGTAGATACGCTGAAGCATCTTGTTCTTTTCGGATCCTCTCCAGTAAGCGCCTGCGCAGGAAAGAAGCTTGAATGCCTTGATCTCGCCTGTGCTCTCCATATGCGGACCTGCACACAGATCAGTAAACTCGCCCTGCTTATAGAACGAAATAACAGCATCTTCCGGAAGGTCATTGATGAGCTCGACTTTGTACGGTTCACCGAGTTTCTCCATCAGCTCGAGAGCTTCTTTTCTCGGAAGTTCAAATCGCTCGATCGGGAAGTTCTCCTTCACGATCTTCTTCATCTCATCCTCGATCTTCTTAAGATCTTCAGCGGAAAAAGCTTCATCTCTGTCAAAATCATAGTAGAAACCGTCATCGATGGCAGGTCCGATCGCAAGCTTTGTCTCAGGCCACAATCTCTTAATTGCCTGCGCCATGATGTGCGAAGTACTGTGACGATACTTGTTTCTTTCTTCTTTGTTTGCAAAATCAACCATTTTCGCATTCCTCCTTTTTGGTTTTGCAGCTTATTCTTACGGAATACAAAAAAGCCATGTATCCCGACGATAGGGATGCATGGCTGCACGGTTCCACCCTAATTGCCCGGAAAAATCCCGGACCACTCATTACCCCTTTTAACGCTTGTAGGCAGCGGCTGCTCCATACTCATTGCTTTTCCGGAGCGCAACTCTGAGGTGGTATCTCCCGATCCTTCCGCAAAAGAACTTCCAGCCGTGGTTCTTCCTCTCTGACCGTAAGAAAATCAGGAAACATATCCTCTTCTACGTCTTTTATGTGATACAGTTTATTCCAAGAGAACCCGAAATGCAAGCATTTTAAACTGAAAGTACACATAATGCGGAGCAATTAATGCATTCCGAGCTTACTTTCCAGACGATGGGAGAAAATAAGGATCTGTGCGATTTCCGGATCGGCCGCCGTATCTCCGAGCCCCTGAACAAAAACATAACATGTATCAGAACAGATCAACTCCAGGAAACAATAACCATATTCCGGCTGGTCTTTATCGAGGTAGCCCTCATATTTGATATAGTTATCCGACCTGACCATTTCACGGGAATTCAGCGGTGCACTCGAAGTAACAAGTTCCTCTGCCAATTCTTCAAAAGTCTTGCCCTGAAGTTCATCAACAGTAACGATCATCTTCATCGTATCGTTAAAGGCGATAAAACTCTTGCCTGATGCATCATCTGAGATCATTAATCCGTTATCCTTGCAGAAAGTTCGTATATCCTGAAGACTGAACTGGATATCTTTATGCGAACGGTATGATCTGGATGATTTCCATATATTCTGCGCTGTCTTCTTCAGATAGCCGATCTGCTTTGTCTCGGAATCAGTATCAGTAACTTCCTCTTCCGGCTTCTTATCTGAACCTTTTACTTTTTTTACATAATACCAGCAGCCGAAACCTACCGCTGCGATAAGGATAACTGCCACAAGGGTAATAAACGCATTCTTCCAGAGATTACGGTCGCTATATGCCGGAGTTCTTCTGACATGCTCATCATCCGAATCATCCGAAACGGATTTCTTGTTCTGTTCCACCGATTCCGGCGTAAGCCTGTCCGTTTCCTTCTCAGATTCTTTTACCGGCTCACGCTCAGGTTCTTTCTCCGGATTATCTGAAGAAAGCGACTCCGTGGTCTGCTGCATCTCTTCCTTTTTTTCAAGTTCGTCAGATGCCATATAATTATCTCCTGATCGAGCGGACATACTTGTCCAGCCAGATTTCATCAGTATACTCTCTATGATCGTCCATTAGACATCCATAGCAAAGATCATCCGCGATCTCAAGGATCACATCTTTCAGTTCCAGATCTTCTTTCCACTTCGCATCGATGGCCTCATATCCGACGATTGCCCCGACGATATTTCCGGTAAGCGAGCCGGTAGAATCGCTGTCACCACTGTGATTGACAGCCGCAGTAATAGCAGCTGAGAAATCATTCTTATACTTAAGCGCGCAATACAGGGAAATGGCAAGCGCCTCATCACCGCACCATCCGGAACCGATCAAGGAAATGTTCTCGATATCAGACCGGTCGTTCGTCGACAGCAGAATGGCCTTCTCGATCAGATCCATAAAGACACCGAGGTGCTTTCTCTGCGGGAAAAGCGTACGTATCATATCTGAAGCATCATTAACGATAGCCAGAAGATCAGGTTCACCCTCAGTGGATACAAGGTGCTTAATGACATGAGTAAGGAAGGCCGCAGGCATAAATCCGAGTGAATGGGAATGTGTAAGTGCAGCAATCTCCGCACCTTCAACATCCGCGACACGATCGTCCTGATCACGGAGTCCGATACCTACAGGCGCGATACGCATTACACCGCCGCAGCCCTTACTGTGATTGATACGGTGTTCCGTCGATCCCTGCTCGCCGCTCGAAAGTGCATCGAGGCAGGTAGCACCCGGTGCACGGCAGCTCCAAAGGTCCTCTACCTCGGAAAGCCAGCAGATCCGTTCTTCATGATCTGTACCACGCTGTGTCTCCAACCAGTCAAGGTAGGCCAGATAGACATAGTATCTGGGCTGTGAGGAAATACCGGAAAGCGCAGCGCGTGTCTGGCCGTAAAGAATACCATTTGCCGTAAACAGGCTCATCTGCGTATCATCTGAGAAAAGGGCGAGACCGGACGCGGGATCTTTGGCATAAGAAGTGATTCCTGAAGAGCCATACTGCTCAAGGATTTCATCATACTGTTTAAATTCGACGGGATAGCCGAGGGCATCACCACAAGCACCGCCGATCAGGCAGCCGCGGATCTTATCAAGAGACTTCTCACGTTCAGAAACGATGATCCGGAGTTCTTCCGGAAGATTCGTAATGTCCATATTTCACCCTCCCTATATGAACATTATATCAGATATCAAAAGGCTACACAGTTTTCTTTTTCCCGATGACCTGCCAAAGTATCTCTTTCCATGAATAACGGACTTTCTCAACACGCATCATCCACGCAAGTTTGAGAATATTGAAGACTACAAAGGAGATGACCGGTATCGAGAAGAAAGACGTACCGATACTTAAGAAGGCACAGATCAGGCAGGCAAGGACGATCTTGCCGTAATACTCATCCTTTGTGAAAAGAAATGATACGACCGAGACAAGCCCCAGCTGGACAAATCCGGCGGCAAAGCGTATGCATGATTCGAGAAGACCGTCCTTAATGACGACCGGGGAAGCCATAAACAGCATACAGATGACACTTTCCACAATGCAGATTCCATTCAGCTGCTTGCGGATATGATCCATCTTCTGCTGTTCAACCTTTCTCTGTTTCTCCTCTTCCTGGAGGCGGATCTTCTCTTCCCGCTCTTTTTTCCAGGTTTCCTCCATATCACGCTGTGCCTGGATACGGCCCATCTCACGGTCATATCCCTCGCCGAACTCTCCGCTTCGGGAGATAAGCATTTTCTTGCCGCACACCGTACAGGTAGCTACTTTTAAGGCTGAATCAACTGTTACATTTGCACCGCAACCGGTACAAGTCATATCTACCAGTTTCATAGGCGTTTTCCTTCGTTATTTAACCGAAATCGTGAACGGATTACACATGATCCGGCTGCTGTAGTCGTACTCGAACTCAATATAGAGGAGCATGCCGACCGACTCGATCTCGCTGATTTTGGCCTCTTTGAGATCATCCGCTGAGATACGTACCGAATAGATCGTCTTCTCTCCCGGCGACAGCATACTGAACATGAAAAGATCGACCGGAAGATTATTGATGATAGACTCTTCTTTACGAACAGTAATGTCCTTATCCGTGTTGTTCTCAATAAGGAAAAGAAGTTCGTACCCGCCTCTTTTGTCACTAAGCAGGTCAAGAACCGATATCTTAACTCCATCAGCATCATGGATAATGTATGCATACGGGAAATCGAAGGTCTTATTCGGATCATACAGAGATGTGTACACGGTAAGAAGCCCGGTCTTATAAGTTGCCTGCGTGTCAGTATACTCGACCGTAAATAGAAGCTCGAATTTTCCCGGATTCCATATGCCAACTTCATCACCCAGAGTCTGGAAATACTCCAGATCGCAATCCGTCGACGAACCATTTTCAAAATCCATCATCCACATAGGGATCTGAGAAAATCCGTCTACCGCGATTCTTTCGAGACTGAGCTTAACGGGATGTCCGCTCTGGTTGTCCACATGCATCTTAAGGGAACGTGTCGTTCCGGTACCAAGAGAATAACCGTTTACACGGATGGAAAGGCCGTCCTGATTAAAGATCTCCGTGTCCTCGATCACGACTTCCTGATACTCATATCCGGGGATCTCATGAGGTCCTATCGTCTCCACGGGACAGTCGAACTGCGTGGTCTGCTGCGAATTCTTTGAAAGATCATCGCTTGATGTGGGCGTGCTTCCATCAGGATCACTTGTCTGCACAGGCTCCGTCGTAGTAGGAACAGTTTCAGTCGTCGTCTCAGCCGTAATTCTGCCCTTGCCGGACAGTTTCTCACTCTTACCTTCTATCTTCTTGCACGCAGCAAAAGAAACAGGCATCGAAATAAGTAAAGTAAAAACCAGGAGAATTGACGCGAACCTTTTCATATCCATTCCTTCTTCCTTTTCTCTTTCCAAGAAAATTATAACACATACGATAGTCACTGTGATATGATGAAACGCGAAGGTTTAAACATCTATATTCCGGAGGATACTATGAAAAAAGCACTGTCGCTTGCCATTTGTTTCGTTCTTCTTATCCAGACTGCAGGCTGTTCCAGAAAGCCGCGGCTGACTGTCTCTTATTTCGAGAACTGTTCCACTTCAGATCTCGAGCTCGAGAAAAAGGAGATGAAAGAGAACGAAGAACCATACGGTTACTATGATCTTGACAGCAAGATCGATTCTCTGGACCAGTCCGCAGGAAAAGTCGAACACTATTCTCAGGTCTATTCGAAAGCCGGCAACAATACCATTGGCAACCTTTATATGATCTATACGGATTATGAGCAGAAAACCGATGCTGCCGCTTACTTTGAGAAGCTCTCCGCTTCAGAATTGAGCATGGTCGAACAGGATCCGAGCATCCACGTAGTTAAATCTGCCGAGGATTATCTTCTGGTCCTCACATCCAAAGACCAGCTCACATATACCTTTGAGTCTCTTTATCTGCGGGATGATGTGATCCTTTTCACAATAGTTCTTCTTTCCGCTTCAGATGTCTCAAAGATGGACGCAGAATGGCTGAAGAAAGTAGATAAGCTCTTCGACCATCTCCGACTGAAGTCACCTTTCGCGCTTGAGCCGAAGATCGAAGAGCTCGTCGATTGACCGGTATATCCGATCAGAATTTACATAAACTTACTGTTCAGGCACAGGTACCGATTCCGGTGCCTGTTCTTTTTCCTGTTTTGCGTCGCTGTTCTTGTCCTTATTCATATTTTCCTTCTTTGGTGTAAGAAGGAACTTGACTCCGTCTGTCAGGTATTTCTCGATTACACCGAGAACGATCGACAGAACAAAGACAGTTACTGCAAAGACCCAAAGATCGTATTTCTTGACCTTGAACGGGAAATAGTGCTTTTCCATCAGGAATCTCGAGATCTCGAGAGCCATGAGATTCATGAGGTATGTATCCAGCGAGAACTTTCCAAAGAAGCGTGTCACAGGGTTCTCCACATGATACTTCATCATGAATACGATCACGAGAAGTCCCAGGAGAGCGAACAACGGCAGCTGACACAGATATGTGTAGAGCTTGTCGTAGAAACGCGGTCCTTTCTTCCAAAACTCCGACCAGTATCCGAAATGATCCTGACCATAGTTGGACAGAAGATAAGCAAGATAAGTAAGGAGCAGCAGGATGTGGAACTTAACCGCATACAGGCTCTTGAAGAAAGCTGCGATCTTTGTTTCAAACTGGGCAAAAAGAAGACCGATCAGGAAAGCGATCGCGGAATTGACCCACCATTCTCCGCTAAACCACAGGATCTTCTGTTCCTGCCACCACTTCGGCTGGTATGCGCCTCCCTGCCACCAGTTCTTCGGACCATGCCACCAAGCAAAATGTCCGTTATAGCAGAATCCCACACCTAATCCGAAGATAGCCAGTGCAATGATCACAAAGCATACCGGACGGTTCTTGATTAAGCGGAAACAAAGGAAGAATACAAGATACAGGATCGCCAGAACGATCGGGAACCACGCATACACATTCATCATAGTAAGGCCTGTAAAGTTCCAGATCCAGCGTTCTTTCGACCACTTCACCCCTGCCAGGAAATACTCATAAATACCGTAGAGTATCACGTTCACATAAAAAGGGATCATGATCGACAAAACGATCCTTTTACGGATGAATCCCTTTAAATAGTTCTCTTTCGTATCCAGGCTCTTCAGAAGACCGTAACCGGAACAGAAAAAGAATACAGCTACAAAAAAAGCACCTGCGTTGACAAATGGACTCAGTACCTTTGCTTTCTGAAAAGCATCTTCCTGGGAAATGTGATGAAGGATAACACCGATTGCGGCAAATCCCCGGAGAGATTTCATGGTCTCCAGTGAATTGTAGTCATCATGGATCTCTTTCGTCCCCAGTTTGCTCTTGCTTCCCCAGAACAGGAGCATGAAGAAGAAATAATATGTGGCTATCCGAAGGATCGACCAGATATTGAAATAGTCTTTCAGCATATAAACCCTCTTATCCTCGATAATTCTTCTGTATTCTCTCATAATTACATTCCGAATGAAATAGGGATCGCGAATAATATAGAGTTTCTCGGGGTTTTTAGCATTTGTTTTCGTTTTCAAAGAAGAAAATTCATATTTTCATCAATTTTCAACGACAGTTGTTCAATAAAATATAACTATAGATACTCGAGATCATTTGACCTCTTTTCTACATGTAGTTTCTATATCGAAAGGGGCTGCTCCTTCAAGGAACAGCCCCTCTTCATTTCCATATTCGAAAAATCAACCGAGATGGATCTTTGCTTCAGGATAGATGCTCTTGACCTTATTCTTATCCTTCATAACCAGTCCCATAGCGAATGTCAGAGGACCGACACGACCGAGGAACATTACGGGAATAATGGCCATCTGTCCAAGAAGTGAGAAGCTCGGGGTCGCCGCCGAGGACAAACCTACAGTACCAAAGGCAGACGCCGATTCGAAAAGCAGATCGAGGAAAGTAAACTTTCCGGAAGCGATCAGATCTCTTTCCGTTACCGAAAGAACACAGGTAAGTACGATCATCAAAAGGAATCCGAGCGAGAAGATCGTAAGCGCACGCTGTACAGTCGAACGCTCTACCCTGTGATTCTTTATGACAACTTCGTTCTTACCGGTAATATCACACTTCACCGCACTGATCAGAAGCGCGAAAGCCTGAACCTTGATACCACCACCTGTAGATCCGGCTCCGGCACCGATAAACATCAGAATAACGCAGAGCACCTTCGTACAGTCTCTCATGGCCAGAAGATCGATCGAGTTCATACCTGCAGTACGAAGTGACATCGACTGGAAAAGAGACGCATTCAGTTTCTCACCGATCGATAAGTTACCGATCGTAAGGCCGCCGTCATTAGTAAACTCCATCGCAAAAATAAGAACAGCGCCGAAAACAAGCAGGAACACTGTCATGAAGAAAGCCAGACGTGTATGGAACTTCATATGGATATTCGTGCGTTCTTTCTTGTCGTGCTTGATAAGAGTCTTGATTTTTCTCGTTGTATAATCGATCAGATCCTTCCATACGTGGAAACCGAGACCACCGGAGAAGATCAGGAAGGTCGCTGTCAGCATAACAACCGCATTGCCGTTAAAGGCAGTAAAACTGGAATAAGGACCGGAAGCAGTGTCACCCATCAAATCAAAGCCGGCATTACAGAAGGATGAAATGGATGTAAACAAGGCTTTGAATAGGCCATCACCAGTGCCGAATTCCGGAACAAACTGGGTAGCGAACAGGATAAACCCGATAAATTCAAAGGCAAACGTCATCAGAATGATCGTTTTCAAAAGGCCTTTCAATTCAGAGAACGAGAAACTTCCGCTGTTTTCCTGTGCCAGAACACGCGTACGTACCGATACTTTTCTGCGGAACAGGTTGACTGCAAATGAATAGATGGTTACGAGACCGAGACCACCGACCTGAATAAGGATCATCAGAACTATACGGCCGAATGTATTAAACGTCGTAGCCGTATCACGAACGATCAGACCCGTCACACATGTTGCGGAAACTGTTGTAAAAAGAGAATCCGTAAAACCGATACTGTCCCCGGAATTGGTGGCAAAAGGCATCATTAAGAGGATCGTACCGATCGCCATAATGAGCAGGAAGCTGGCAACGATAACACGGGCCGGGCGGTCCATCATCCACTGGATGATTTTTTTAGTCTTGCTTCGACGAACAAGCATTTACTGCACCATCGCTTTCCAAATCGCTTCAATATCCTTCTGCGCGCAGACCATCATGATCTGGTCTCCGGCATGCATGACCGTACTACCTACAGGGGTGATCGTTCCACCATCCTGACCTGCCATAACAACGACACGGGAACCGTGGATAAACTTATACTCGATCATGGACTTTCCGCACGCATCTGACTTCTCGGATAAGACGAACTCGATCAGCACGTGATTCGAATTCTTAATACGGTGAACGATACGAAGACCTTCAAAGTCGATCTCCTGCTCGATCATGCTTGCAAGGATCTGTGTGCCCGAAAAAGCACGATCGATGCCGAAATGCTCCATGATCTTACGGTTCTTCGGATTATTAACACGGGCAATTGCTTTGGATACACCGAGTTTATTCTTCGCAATCTGACAAGCGATCAGGTTGGTCTCATCCTGATTCGTCAGGGCAACGATCATGTTTGCGCCTTTGCAGGCCTCAAACAGCACCGGGTAGGAAGATCCGTCGCCATTGATGACTTCCGCGACCTGATTATCGGCAAATTTCTTCGCCGCATCCGGATCCTTATCGATGATTACGATCTCGTCCGCCTGTTCCAGCTCGTGGATCAGATAGTGAGCAAGTTTTCCTGCGCCAACTATAACGATCTTCATAAGAACACCTAACTGATCAGACCTTCTTCTCGGCCAGGATCAGCTTATCTCCCTTCTCCAGTTTCATACTCGGAAGAGTAGTCATAAACGAATCATGTCTGACGATACCGAAAATGTGTCTGCCCTCAGTATCTTCAACATCACGGACTTTCGCACCTGCAAAGCCGTCCTCGAGATCAAGGATAGTAAATGCGACACTGTTACCGAATATATTCGAAATACACTGTCCGGTAAAATCTTCCTTCTTCACTTTGCCGTCAATAGCGCGCATAAAAGCATCAGCTGTCAGAACTGTAGACGAAATGGAAAGGAATCCGCCGTCATCAAACAGGTGGTAGTCCTGGGAAGCAAAAACTCTTGTAATAACACTATTCACGCCGAAAATATCTCTTGCGATCTCAGAAGCCATGAGATTCTGGTTCTCACTCTCACTCATCGCGCATACGATATCCATAGAACCGATATCGGCTTCTTTCAGAATATCAATATCAATAATGATACCGTTGATCGTCAGGATACCGAGATTATACTGCTGCTCGATTTCCTGTGCTCTCGGATCGACCAGTACGCATGTATGTCCCTTCTCAATCAAGCGTTTCATCAGGAAAATACTCGAACGCGAAGCGCCCAAAATCATTATCTGCATGAAAACGGCCTCCAAATATGTTATTGATCCGCCCCGTTTGCCAGGAGATAACCGAGGATCGATGCGGCAGATGCCGCATTTAATGACTCAGCACGACCCGGCATTGGTATCTTAATCAGTATATCACAACCAGACGAAGTGCAATCCCTTAATCCATTCGCTTCATTTCCGATCCAGAGTGCTGCCGAACGCGGGAAATGCGCCGTTCTAAGGTCTTCGCCATGCAAATGGGCCCCGATCGACGGAACTCCATTTTCTTTTAATGTATCAAGGATACTTTGACTGTCCGGGAATGAGATCAGCGGAATATGAAAACATGACCCCATAGATGCCCGAAGTGATTTTTCATTATAAGGATCTACACAATCCTCAGTGAAAAGCACTGCAGAATATGCAAAAGCATCCGCCATACGGATGATCGTCCCCATATTTCCCGGATCCTGGACATGTTCGAGCACGATATACCTGCTCTTCCCTTCCTCATACGGGAAACCGTCGTCGAGGGAAGGTGCTTTTACAATCAGAGCCATTCCCTGTGGATTGATCGTAGATGAAAGTTTCGAGAACAAAGATTCTGAAAGAACGATCACCTCAACACCGGAAAGAGACGGATAAGTCTGCTTCCATGCATCGGCGATCTTCTCTTCCCCGGAACGGATGATGATCAGTTCAGGAATGAGTCCGCTCTTGATTGCATCTTCGCACAAACGCAAACCCTCGATAAAGACCTTTCCCTGTGTCCGCGCGACCTTACGGTCGTGCAGGGCAACAAGTGATCGGAATCGAGGGTTTTCTTTGCTTTTTATCTCGAAATAGCGTTCCACTCGGAAAATCAGAGAGCGCTCTTAGCCTGCTCGCAGAGTGCAGCAAATCCCTTCGGATCTGTGATAGCGATATCAGACAGTACCTTACGGTCGAGAGCGATGTTCGCCTTCTTAAGGCCATTCATGAAACGGCTGTAGGAAAGACCATTTACACGGCAAGCAGCATTGATACGCTGGATCCACAGCTTGCGGAAGTCTCTCTTCTTGTTTCTTCTGTCACGATAAGCATAGTT